>Ga0172367_10001583_pt1 | contig 32570 bp, 33 predicted proteins | sample Lak10m_FD_114542 | JGI IMG/M metagenome (GOLD analysis project Ga0172367, IMG submission 114542) | Freshwater microbial communities from Kabuno Bay, South-Kivu, Congo - kab_022012_10m | ecosystem: Environmental > Aquatic > Freshwater > Lake | place: Democratic Republic of the Congo: South-Kivu...
GCTGCGCGAATGTGAAGCGCTAGTACCCAGTCAGCATGCCCGTCTTATCGGCATAGACGGCAAAGCTAAGATGAGCAAATCTCTAGGCAACGCTATCTATCTTAAAGATGAGGGCGACGAACTGTGGAATAAAATTCGCCAAATGTACACTGACCCAGATCATATCCGCGTCGAAGACCCAGGTAAAATCGAAGGTAATGTGGTTTTCACTTACTTAGATGCCTTCGCGCCCACAGACAAGCGCAGCTATGTAGTGGCGATGCAAGATCATTACAAACGCGGCGGACTTGGTGATATGAAAGTCAAAAAATTCTTGCATGAGATATTAGAGGCTGAGTTTGCTGAAATCCATAAACGCAGACGCGAATACGCTAAAGACCCAGCGCAAGTACTTAAAATAGTGAAACGTGGCACCGAAGAAGCTAGAGCCGTGGTGCAACAGACGCTAGCTGAAGTTAAAGCTGCGATGGGGATTAATTATTTTAGCTCTTAAGCAGTGATTAATATTTATAAATTTTCACTACACTTCAGACCCTATATCCCGCAACTCTAAACAATAGTGAATAGCCATTCGTTATGATACAATTGCCACATAACAAGTTCTGTTTGCCTCAAATGCATGATCAATAAACTAAAAGTATCGACACTTATCATCTTGTTTTTGAGTACATGCCTTTCTCAAGCTACAGGCACTGTTCAAGGTGAATCGTCAACCCAGACTAACGAAAAGTTATTACAAAAAAGGGCTAAAACATATTTCCAGGACAATGAACACGAAAAAGCTATCTTGGATTGCCTTGCCCTTGAAAAACTTCGTTCAGACCTAGGTAAGCTTTGTTTGTATGAAAAAGCATTACTTTCGTCTGTCAAACAAGAACCCTCTATCGTTGTAAAATACTTAAATTCATTAAAACCATTAATAACAGATTCCCCTTGGGAGGTATCTTACAAACGACAACTCGCAGATGCTCAATTAAAACTTGGCGGAGAAGAAGAGGCTCTCTCATTAATCAATGATGTGATATTAAAGAGTGGAAATAAGCTTCTAGCCAATGATTTTGCACTAAGAGGAAGAATATACGTTGGTATAGGCAATATCAATAAAGCAATTCAAGACTTTAGCCGAGCCATCGAAATCGAACCAACTTTTACATATTATGACTACAGAGCCTCAGCATATGGGCTTTTACATGATTATACTTCCTGTGCAAAAGATGCAAAAAGATCAATAACACTCTGCAGCGAAGATCGTTCTTGTGTTCATAGTACTTACCAAGATCACCTAAATGCTCTAAAAGCTACCTGTGAAGCATCTTTCAGACAGCTCTAAAAATCATCTGAATATTATTCAATCTCAACATCAACAAAGGGTTTATTTGTAAGAACTACATCATTAAGCTCGAACTCTACGCCATCTATATTGATCAGATCTCCCGGCATAGCACCCATAGAATCTAATTCATGGAAGAGCCCTAGACTTTTAGCCACCCTGAACAGGTGATTCAGCGATTCAAGATTTCGCAAATCAGTGATGCGCATAATACGCTCGAGCTTGCCGCAAGATACCATCCAGACTGGCACCTCGTTACCTTTTTGATAAACCTTATCTATAGTAAAGTTACTATCATCATGATTCTTAGCCACTGTATCTTCATCGACATGGGTCTCTACTGTTTCGCGCGGAATCTCTCTAAGTATCTCAGCTAGAGTATGTTTCAGCTCCTCAGTACCCTCACCAGTAACAGCAGATATAGTCATCAGCTTAAGTGGTTTAATCACCACACCATATTCTTTAATTTCACCAGAAAATAATTTATTGAAACGATCGATGAGCTTCTCAAGCTCATCTTCAGGGTAAGCTTCGATTTTATTTATCACTAGAACTTGCGGGCGCTCAGCGAGCTTAGCACTATATTTGGCTAGCTCTAGATTAATCTTCTTAAAATTCTCCACTGGATCTTCGAAACCATAAGCTTCGATCTTGTTACTGCTATCTAGGCGAGGATCAGTCACCACGTTAGAGCCCATAAAACCCCAAACATCTACAAGGTGCACTAATAACCTGCAACGCTCTATATGTCTCAAGAAATCATAGCCCAAACCCGCACCACGACTAGCTCCCTCGATAAGACCAGGGATATCAGCCACGACATAAGCATCACCAGAAGCCTGCTTAACCACACCAAGATTAGGACTAATAGTAGTAAAAGCGTAGTCGGCTATCTTAGGTTTAGCAGCACTAATGCGACTAATAAGAGTGGATTTGCCTGCATTAGGAAAACCTATAATCCCAACATCGGCGATCATCTTAAGTTCAAGCTCAAGCTCACGCTCTATCCCCGGATCACCGGGCTCAGAGAAATTCGGCACACGGTTTTTGTTAGATTTGAACTTAGCATTACCGCGACCACCGCGACCACCTTCAGCCACCAGCACTTTAGTACCGGGCTTAGTAAGATCTGCGATAGTGATACCAGCAGAAAGATCTCTTACTATAGTGCCGCAAGGCACTCTAATGGTGATATCCTTGCCGCTGTGACCGTAACAGTTGTTGCGCGCACCGCGCTCGCCGGCTGTAGCTTCGTAGATAGATTTATGCTGAAAATCTAATAGCGTCGTCATGTCTTCAGTGGCTTCTAGATAGATGCTTCCGCCACGACCGCCATCGCCGCCATCGGGGCCACCATGAGCAACGAATTTCTCGCGATGAAAAGTCATCGCGCCATTACCGCCCCTACCACTGGCAATTTTAATTCTGGCTTTATCTATAAACATTAGTGTGTCAGCGCTTGCTTAATTGCCCCCATCTCCTCAGCTAGACTATCTTGTGAAATAGATAGTAGCGAATCTATTTCTTGCTTATAATTAGCCCAAAGTTCTTTAATATTTTTGCGGTTAGCTTTAATAATCTCAAGACCCAATTGCTCATTACCTTTGGCTAGCCTGGTCATACCAGTAAAACCCGGCCCTATCATTGCTTTAGCATTAGGATTCTGTCTGAGAAGATTAGCCAGCCCTAGACTTAAAACTAATGGCAAATGACTAATAGTAGCTGCCGATTTATCGTGAGCCGCAGCATCAAGCAAGACTAGATTAGCTGCGCCAAGATCTTGCTTAATTACCTGCTCTAACAGCTCTGTGCGCTCGCTCGATTCAGTAAGCACCCAAGTGCAAGCCTCGAAGAGCCCAGCGAAGCTAGCCTCATAGCCCTTATGCTCAGTACCAGCCATAGGATGCCCGCCAATAAAATTACTCAATCCAAGCTCAGCAGCGACAGCACAAATATGTTCTTTGGTGCTGCCAACGTCAGTAATAAGAGTGTGAGCAAAAGCACGCTTATCTTCTGGCACTTTGCCTTCATCACTAGATCGAAGAATAATAAGTGCTATCTCTTGCAGCTGCTTAATGATTTCTGATTGATTAGAACATAAGAATAATATATCTACAGCAGCCAGATCACTAAGCGCGCGGCGCGCGCCAGCAGCATCTAGTCCTTGCTCTTGGCTATTACTAACTACTAGGATTTCATACTTATCTGGCTTCTCTTGAAGACGCTTCTCTATTGAGCCTCCTATGAGACCCAAGCCGACGATGCCAATTTTAATTTTTTCAGCCATGGTGCAGCTATTCATTATAACTCAGAGCCTGTTCACAAAGCCCCAGATGCTAGGCATGCGAGGGGGAGCATAACAACGCAGATGCGGATTTGCGAACTGGCTCTACAGTTCTAGTGAGCTGCTGATGGCGTTACGCCCCTTAGCCTTAGATAGGTAGAGAGCCTGATCTGCTTTGCGCTTAAGCAGTTCATAATCACAAGCATCACTAGGAGTGCCGGCTATACCAATACTGCAACTTAAAGCCTTATCATAACCTTTAATAGTTACTTTACTAAGATTAGCTGCGATACGCTGAGCTGCTCTTATCGCGTTCTCAAGACTAGTATTAGGTAGAAGTATCATAAACTCATCACCACCATAACGCCCGACTATATCAGCGATACGCGCACGCAGCTCATCTACTGGAGTCTGGCGCACTGTATTTTCTAGCACCTTGGCTACCTGCATAATCGCTTCATCACCAGCGTCATGACCAAGATTGTCGTTAATCTCCTTAAGGTGATCTAAATCGAGCATCATAAAAGATATATCTTTGTTCTCCTCAGCAGCTTTAGTAATTTCACGCTCGGCGATAATCCTAAAATACCTGCGATTATATAAACCGGTGTCTGGATCCATTTTATTGAGCCTATCTATAGTCTCAAAAAGCACCGCATGCTCTATCGCTATCGCTGCTTCTGAGCCAACCCTAGTGATGAACTCTATCTCTTCTTCAAGAAAGGTTCTCTCTCTATCACATTGATGAATATTGATAGTGCCAAGCACCCTGCCACGAGCAATAAGTGGTATCGCAAGATAGCTCTTAAGTCCTATGCTCTCAGCGATACGCGCAAGACTAGGATTTTCTTTTTTGAGCAAACTCTTAACATGAGGGATACTTATATATTCATTAAGACTAGCTGCTGAACTCTGTTGAGCGAGTTTCTCTATCCAAGCACGCTCAAAACCGAACATAATATCAGCGCTAGGACTGATGCCCTCAGCGGTGTATTCTTGTTCAGTCTTAAGCACTTTATTGTCGATAGAAAGTCTACGCACAAAACAGCGACTCAGCCCCATCACTTCACCAAGATTGCGCGCTATCTGACCGAGCACCACGGAGATATCTAAACTATCCCTAATATCACCACTAAGCTTGTAGAGCAGCGCCATTTGTCTTTTGGTCTGCTGCGACTCTTGATAGATAGCTGCTTGCACTAACGCCATCTCCACCTGCTTAGCAATAGACTCTAGAAGCTGCTGCTCACCTTGGGTGAACTTGCGTGTCTGACTATAAAGCGCAATAGAAATCACGCCTATCAGCTCTTTACCGCTATCACGATAAAGCCCGCAGGCTAGGTAAGATTTAAGTCCAAGCTTATTAGAAAAGAACTTTGCGACATCTGCTTTCTCATTACTAAAATCACCGATGTTGATACTTTGATTATCAAGACTCGGCGCATAGACCGTACCTATGCTCTCTTGCAAAAGCACATTCATCTTCTCAGTCATGTCTTCATGCGGCGACCAGACTGACTGCTGCTCCTCGCCGCGCATACGACGATTAAGAATAATAATGCCGCAAGCATCTACGCCCATCACCTGAGCTATTTCTTGCGAAGCGATTTTGATGATTTGATCTACGTCGAGTGAGTCACGTATGGTGGTGGTGACTTGGTTAAGCAAGAACTCACGCTGCGCCATCGAAAGGCTCTCGTTATGCAACTCATTCTGATTGAATACTGTAGCGATCTGCTCAGCAAAAGGTCTAACTAGAGATTGATGCAGGCTTGTCCACTTAGTGGGCTTAGCTAGCACCATCAAACCCCAAACCTTGTCCCTGACCCTACTTTCAAAAATCTCAGACTTGTAATTATTAGGCAAATAAGTGAAGCTCTGTATCTGCTCGTAAGTCCAGAGCTTAGGCACAGCATGATCTTGATTAGTAGAAGGATAATATAGCTCATACCTACTGCCCTTACTATCATCACTGACTTTGCGGAAAAAGTGCAACTGCTCAGTTCCAAGAAACTTATTCATCGCTTTAGAAATTTTCTCTAGCGCCAAATCTGGTCTAAGAGTTTTGCGCAATTCTGAGGTAAGACCACTTACTAGCTTGCTGCGCTCCTTAAGTTCGATGCTGTACATGAACACCGAGAGGAACAATACAAGCTCAGACATCTCGCTCAAAATAGCTTGCTGAGAGTATTTGGCAGGGAACTTGATATACAACTGGCCCCAATGTTGCAGATCCCAAACCCTAAGCTCGCCATCCAACTGAGGGAGATCATCTAGGGGAGCACCCTCAAGAATACTGCGCCCAATATTAGTATCTTCATCAAGCTTACAGCTACGAATAAAAGCTTCATCACGGTAATGCCCTATAACAGCTATGTTTGCGGCACTACTGTGGAATATATGGTGCGAATCTTGACTTATGAGAAAAGAATAATCTGCACCTAATTCTCTTGTCACCAGATCAAGAAAACTAGCTAAAACGTCGAACGGTTCTAGGTTTTCTACGTAGAAAAACCTAGTAAGCTCGGCCAAAAGGTTTAGGGAATAGCTCTCTTTCTTAACCAAAGGATAACCTTTTTAATGTACTTAATTAATATGCCCGCATTTTTCAATAAAAACTACAATACAGTCCACGATGCGATGAACTCGAGCATACGTAAGCTCGGCGTTCTGCAGACGAATTTGGATAATGTAGAGACAATTGGCTACAAGGCTGTAAACCCTGATGCTGTGCTCTTCTCTGAGATGATGAAAGACATGTTTAGAGACGAAAGCCAAGGCGAATTAATGCATACTGGTCGCAACCTAGACTTATCTTTATCTTCAGCGAATGCTTATTTCTTAGTTGAAGGCGAAGAAGGACCTGAACGAGTACGCAATGGTAGTTTTTATCTTAACAATAAAGGCCAAATAGTAAGCCATGATGGTAAAGAACTGGTTGTGCTCGATAAAGACCCAGAAGAAACCACCAAACTTCACCACACTAGCGATCTTAAAGTTAATGCCAAAGGTGAAATCATAGCTGACGGTAAATATTATGGTCGCCTAGCTATAGACTACGATCACCGCGCGCCCGGACAAATCGCCTATGTCGCTCAAGGCAAACTTGAAGCATCTAATGTTGATATCAATACCACCTTCATGAATATGGTGCAGATCAAACGTCACGTCGATACTCTGCAAGGAATTATGGCAATGGAAATGGTGCTTGATAAGAGCATAGTGGAGACTTACGGTAGAAATGTTTAACCAATACACTAGAAATTGCATGAGTACCCTGAACCGCCAAGTGCGCTCACTGGGTAATTCATCGGGCAATATTAACAACTATTTCACCACTGCTTACAAATCTAAACAGACTCGCTTCTACGACACTATGCAGGGCATGGTAAGCCAAGAAACTCATAACTTCAATACTGGTGTGCCACGCAAAACTGATAGAGAACTAGATTTTGCTATCGATGGAGTAGGTTTCTTCGAAGTAGTCTTGCCTGACGGCAGCTATGCTTACACTCGTGATGGCTCATTCAAACTTAGCGGTACTGGTGAGCTGCTATCTGCTCAAGGTTATCCGGTGAGTAACACTTCAACCAAAAACTTGGAAGATCAGCACATCACCTATGAGAATTTAGTCTCAGGTGCTGCTAGCCTAGGACTCGAAGCAGAAAATATTAAAGTGCCAACTGGCAGCTCAGTAGTGTTACAGGAGAATGGCGATCTTGAGACCGATAGCGGCGAGCATCTTGGCGAAGTCGCTCTAGTAGCCTTCCCAAACGTAGATGGTCTTAAAGAAATCGGTAATGGACTCTTCGTACCCACCGAAGCTTCAGGCAGACCCGAAGAACTTAAAACCGGTGAATACAACGGCCAAACCCATCTACTACAAGGATATATAGAAGCTTCTAACACCAATATGGTGCAAGACATGAACCGCATCGTCGAGATGAACACAGCGGTGAAATCACAAATGAAAGTAATTAAACTACTCGATCAAATGCAAGAAGGATTGAATTCAACTATCACGAGGAATTTATAAAAGGATAAACCATGTACGATTCATACAGCGACTATTCATACTCAGGCAATATGGGCACAGCTTTCTTGGATAACCATATGCAAAGCTCTTACGCATCAGCAATGCCGCAACAAGGTGCAAGCTTCGGTGCAGTGATGTCACAAATGTCTGGCGCTATCAATCAAAATGCAACTATGGGCGTAATGCCTGGTACTAGCAACGGTAATATGAGCCCGCAACAATTAGCCGCACAAATGCAAATGGGCGGACCTATGAGCGCTCTACCCTATCTAGCTGGAGGCAAAGTAGCACAAGCTATGTTCCCGATAGCCGGCATCTGGTCATTAGTTGATGGTGTTAAGGCCTACTCTGGTATGCACCGAGATGCTGCTAATGAATCTAAAAACTATAAACGTTTCGACGAATCTGAATTAAGTTACAACAAAGCGGCAGCGCGTTTCGATACTATGCAGACTGAGTATAACTATTACTAAATCTAGGGCTCGGTCATTGCAAATACAGCAAAACATCATTGCAAGGAGCGTAGCGACGAAGCAATCCATTAAAGGCCGCACTAACGCACAAACGACTCTGACGTATCGATTATGCTTTGCTAAAATATAACTTACGCAATTGGCATTTTGCTCTGGATGCTAGGCGCACAAGGGCGAAGCAGCGAAGTTGACCAAAACGTCAATGAGCATGCTGAACCCGCAGTGCAACAACGCAGACAGACAAAATGACATTGCGCAAAGCCATGCATAGTATCGCTGCTACTATTACCGCCCCCGGCGCCGCCGCTGTCTCTGTTACCCGCATCAGCGGTGAAGATAGCTGGGCTGTTGCTGCGCGCATACTTAAGAATCCTAAACTTGAAGCTAATAAGATTAGCCTTGCATGGTTATTAGATGGCGACAACAAACTAGATCATGTTCTGGTATTAGCTTTCAAAGCGCCGCATAGTTACACTGGCGAAGATGTGATCGAGATCCAATCACACGGCGGAGCTTATATTAGTCGTCGCATACTGCAGCTGATCTTAGACGCTGGTGCTAAGCTCGCTAAGCCAGGCGAGTTCACTGAGAGAGCTTTCCTTAATCATAAGCTAGACCTTAGTCAGGCTGAATCTATAGTAGATCTTATCGAAGCACGCAGTGCACTCTCTAGCGAGAACGCTATCAAGCTCTATCAAGGTGAACTTGGTGAAGCGATAGCCACCATGCGCCAAGAGCTACTAGAACTATTAGGCGCTATCACTGCTGGCATAGATTTCCCTGATGAAGTCGGGGATTATAGTTCAAGCGAATACCAATCGCGAATAGTTACTGTTATCGCGAAGATAGATGAGCTACTCGCTGGCGAGAATGCTGGACGCATACTAAGAGAAGGTTATAGAGTCGCGCTGGTCGGCGCGCCTAATGCTGGCAAATCTAGTCTACTCAACACACTAGTCGAAGAGGATAGAGCGATAGTAACTGATATCCCCGGCACCACTAGAGACATTATCGAAGAGAGCATATCTATTCATGGCTTGCCCGTAGTGCTGGTGGACACCGCAGGTATAAGAGAAAGCCAAGATCTAGTCGAGCAGCTCGGTATAGAACGCAGCCAGCAGGCGATGGCTGAAGCGGATTTGGTGATAGTGCTAGAAGACATGGCGGGTCATTGCGAGGAGCGCGTTAGCGCGACGAAGCAAGCCGCTACCGAATGCACTGTCATTGCGAGCCTACGCAGTGGGCGAAGCAATCCCCACGCGACTCATGAAGATCGCCACGCGGCGGAGCCGCTCGCGATGACGAATGTGCCTGCAGCTAAACTAATTAGAGTAGGTTCCAAATTAGATCTATGCGCTCCGTCATTGCGAGGCACGGAGTGCCGAAGCAATCCCCACGCGACTCATGAAGATCGCCACGCGGCGGAGCCGCTCGCGATGACGAATACTGTCATTGCGAGCCCACCGGCTTCGTCATTGCGAGGCACGGAGTGCCGAAGCAATCCCCCTGACTACGACCTCTGCATCTCAACTAAAGACGGCACTAATATCTCTGAGCTCAAAGAACTTATCTACGAGCGCGTGCTTACTGGCTCAGGCGCTGGCATCAAAATCAACGAACGCCAAGCAGATCTTTTGCGTCAAGCACGCAAGCATCTAGAGCAGTCACTAAGTTCAACCAAGCTCGCTCAAGATTTCTGGACTATAGATCTTAAATCAGCGATAGAAGCTCTAGGACAAATCACCGGAGCTGTGCTCACTGAGCAGCTTCTAGATGATATATTTTCGAGGTTTTGTATAGGTAAATAAGAGCTCAAAAGTGGTATAATATAGCTATGGACAATAGTTTAGCAGCCCAATTCTCCAAGTCGCTGTTCTGGGATACAGATCAGAGCCAAGTGGATTTAGAGAAACATGCTGCATGCCTTATTGAAAAAGTAGTCACCCGAGGTGACATGAAAGATTGGGAGCTACTAAAATCCATTTATGGTATCGACACCATTAAGAATACTTGTGTAAAGCTCAAATATTTAGATCCTAAAACCCATCATTCACTTGCCAATATTTTTGATATCCCTAAAGAAAACTTCAGATGCTACACCGAGAGACAGTTGAACAAGGGACTCTGGATTTACTAATCCAGTTAATGTCTCTTGATATTCTTAAACCCTTTAGCCTTGCTGGCGATACATCCCTCGCTTTGCAAATGGGGCACAGAAGATCTACTGATTTAGATTTTTTCGGTGATTGTAATTTCAATCCAGATCAAATGCTTACTGAATTAAGCAGATATGGCGAAATCCAAGTAGTAAATCATAACAAGATAGTCTTACAAGTACTTATAAATAAAATTAAAGTTGACATCGTAAATTATAAATATAAAGTCTTGGAAACACCACAAACTGTTGATGGCATAAGATTACTAGGCTTTAAAGATATAGCAGCAATGAAACTATCAGCCATAGGTGGCAGAGCCAAAAAAAGAGATTTTATTGATTTATATTTTTTATTGCGACACTACTCTCTGCAAGAAATCACATTGTTTTGCGAGCAGAAATTTCCGCACACTAACCTTTATCACACATGTCGAAGTCTGACCTATTTTGACGAAGTCGAAAATGATATGGAGCCAGTGATACTCCTAAAAGACCAAGTATCATGGGATAAAGTAAAACAAACCATACTCCAAGAATCGCGTAAAATCTTGATATAATCAGCTTCATGCGCGCATCTAAGCCTCAATTCGATAGTTCCATTAGCCCAGCAAATTACCGTATCGCAATCATAGCTGCTAAGTGGAACTCAGAATACAACCAGCAAATGCTCGCTGCCGCTAAAGATGCTCTAACTAAAGCTGGCATCAAAGATATAGATATATATGAAGTGCCAGGCGCTTTCGAGATGCCAGTATTCTGCAAGCGGCTCACCCAAAGCCTGACGCGCAAGTATGATGCCATTATTTGCTTCGCTACTGTGTTTCGCGGCGAGACCGTGCATTTCGAGCTAGTAGCCAATGAATCTGCGCGCGGTATTATGCAAGTCTCTCTAGAAACTGGCGTGCCGGTGATGAATGGCATACTAGCCTGCGAGAACGAAGCACAAGCCTCAGCTAGAGCAAGTATCGATCATGAGAATAAAGGCGCAGAGGTGGCGCTTAGTGCGCTGGTGCTGCTGCAAGAGCTAGCAACACTGAAATAATACTCACTGAAATATTTTTGCTACTTAGCGCAAGCAGCTACCACATTAACCCCAAGCATCATCTCAGTAAACTGCGCGAAGAGATAATCACTATCATGCGGGCCGGGACTGGCTTCTGGGTGGTATTGCACTGAGAATATAGGTTTGCTGCGATAACGCAGACCAGCAACGGTATTGTCATTAATATTAAGGTGAGTGATCTCAAGCTCTGCTGGCAGAGCCTCAGGCGATATCGCAAAGCCATGATTGTGACTAGCGATTTCTATCTTGCCATCAAGAAGGTTTTTAATCGGTTGGTTAGAACCTCTATGTCCGAATTTAAGTTTATAAGTCTTAGCTCCAGCAGCTAATCCTAAGAGCTGATGCCCGAGACAGATACCAAATATAGGTTTAGCGAACTTAGCTGTAAGCTCACGAATAGTAGCGATAGCATAAGTCACCGCAGCTGGATCGCCGGGACCGTTACTAAGGAATATGCCATCAGGATTCATCGCAAGAACTTCAGCAGCACTAGTAGAGGCTGGTACTACAGTCACGTCACAGCCATGTTTAATAAGTGAATTAAGGATATTTTGTTTGATGCCGAAGTCGAAGGCGACTACGCGTAGTGGATTGCTTCGCTGCGCTCGCAATGACGAAGCGACACCCAGGGGATTGCTTCGTCGCGCCTCTGGCGCTTCTCGCAATGACGGACTAGCCTCGGGGTATTTAGTATCTGTTCTCTGAGCCACATAGGACTTAGTACAAGTCACAGTAGAAGCCAGATCCTGCCCTTCCATGGATACAGACTCACGCACCTGCTTAAGCAAATCCGCATCACTAACAGCATCCATACTATCTGGCACTACAGCAGCTCTCATCGCACCTCTATCGCGCAGATGACGAGTAAGCGCTCTGGTGTCTAGTCCCATGATCGCAGGGATACCCTCACGCACGAGAAAATCATTGAGACTTTCTTCAGCTCTATAGTTACTAACTATAGGGCTGTAGTTCTTGATCACCAGCCCGCGCGCCACACTTGCTCGCACCGAGCGATCAGGCTTATAGTTACTAGCGCCCCAATAACGCGCCGACTCTATATCTTCTTGATTGCAACCATAATTACCAATCTCTGGATAAGTGAGAGTAATAATCTGACCAGCATAACTAGGATCAGTGAGTATCTCTTGATACCCAGTCATACCAGTATTAAAAACTATCTCACCAAAACCAAGAACTTCAGCGCCTAGGCTTCTACCTTTAAATATTCTGCCGTCTTCTAAGACTAAACGAGCCACTAAAATATATATTCTAGCGCATTTCTATCTATTCGCGTCGATAGCAGCTGAAACCAAGTCCAGATCTATATCGTGGAATATAGCGACATTACCAATAGAGCCCTTGGGGACTATGAATTTAAGCTTACCTTTCTCTGACTTCTTGTCGTAAGCACAAGACTTAATTATGTCTTTGGTTTTAAGGTCACTAGGGATACGATAGCTAAGGCCAAGAGCATCCATCAAATCCAGTACCTTCTTGGTACTAGCAGACTTGAAGACCCCGAGACGCTCACCGAGATAGCAAGCACAAGCAAGCCCCATCGCCACAGCCTCACCATGACTATAACGGTGATATTGAGTCAGCTCCTCTATGCCATGCGCGAAAGTATGGCCAAGATTAAGATGCGCGCGTATGCCTTGCTCTTTCTCGTCTTGAGCGACTATATTGGCTTTAATCTTCAAGCAGTGTTCTATTGCTTCAACTAATATCTCAGGGTCTTTATTGCGTATCTCCTCGGCATGACGCGCGATGAAACTAAAGAAACTCTCGCCAAGAAGCTCATCCCATTTGGCTCCCAAGACTGTGTATTTGACCATCTCCCCTAGTCCACTACGATACTCGCTATCAGGCAGCGTATCAAGATTAGCTACATCTATGTAGACTAAGCGCGGCTGATAAAAAGTCCCAATAAGGTTCTTGCCTTGCGGCACATTAATCGCCGTCTTACCACCGACAGAAGAATCTATCATCGCAAGCAGCGTAGTAGGCATCTGAATATAATTAATGCCACGATAGTATGTCGAAGCAGCAAAGCCCACTAGATCCCCGACTACACCACCACCTAGCGCTAGTATGGAATCATTACGCTCAAATTTATTATCCAGTAGCTGCTGCAAAATCTTCTGATAGGAAAAGAAATTCTTAGCATCTTCACCATCTTCAAGCACCACGGTAGTAAGCTTAAAATTAGTCTTCAGCCTAGCTTCTAGATCCTTCAAGTAGTGCTCAGCAATTGGCTTCTGGCTAACTATCATTATCTTCTCGCCTATAGGCATAAGCGTCGGATCAAAATTATTTATGCTATCAAAAATAATTGAATAGCGTACAGGTTTCTCTGGGATACTGACTTTCAGTTTATAAGTGGCAGATTTTTTGAGATGTAGAGTATCTATAATCTCTCTAGCGATACCTTCAACGTCTTTATCTTCGGTCTCTACCTGCAAATCACTATCAAGATAGGCTTTTTTACGCTTCTCCCAGAGCTGCTTGAGAGTTTCAAGTGGGTCTTCAGCCTCATTAAGTAGCGGGCGCACTTTACGGCGCTTGACCCTCTTATATAGCTCTTCAGGCTCAGCGACAAGAGCTACAAGCTTAGAATGTTTGCGCAGTAGCTCACGATTATCATCAGCTACTATAGTGCCGCCACCCAGTGATATCACTTGAGCCTTGTCTTTGCAGATATCAGCCAGGACCTGCTTCTCCAGTTCCCTAAAATAAGCCTCGCCCTTAGTAGTAAAAATCTCATTAATAGAAGTCCCTTCGCGCTCCTCAATAAGAGCATCTGTGTCTATAAACTTACGTCTTAATAATCTTGCTAAAGCACGGCCAACTGAAGATTTACCCGAACCCATCAGCCCAGTTAGAGCTATATTGTCGCTAGTTTTAGTGCGCGTAGGCATTGGTTTTTATTGTCGCATAATAAGCATCGTCATTGCGAGGAGCGCAGCGACGAAGCAATCCACTGGGTGGAGGGTATGACGACTAAACCCCACTAAACCATTTAACCGATTTACCCAAACTAAGCTCAAGGCAAAACCCTGCCTTGCCGAATGAACTTAGCATAAGGGAGAAAACAATGGCACTAAATATATTCAACATCAAATTCATGCAAGCACAGGGCTCATCACCTAAGCTTATGGAATGGACCCAAGGCAATTACAATTTGCCAACTAATTCTAATCACTTACTTAGCCTACTAAAACTAGTTAATTCTAGTAGCTTCGATGCCGCGACAGCAGCTAGTGTCATGCGCGGTGATGTCGAGCTGACTCAGACTATTATGCAAGTTGCAGGTATAGACCTCGACCATAGCAGTATAGAAGATGCTGTTATGCAAGTAAGCCGCAACTTACTAAGATCTAGCGTCGAGAAAGACGTAGCACGCAGATATAAACGTGCTTTCTCTGGTATCAACACTAAAGTAGCAGTGATCGCTAAAGCCATCTCTCAGTGGCGCAATGATAATCACCCAGAACTTGCTTACATGGCAGGATTAACTGCTAGCATCCCAGAAATGATTATGGAAGGCAGAGACCCAGAAGCTGCCGAGAAAGTTAGAGAGCGCGTGCGTCAAGGCATGTCACGCAGAGAAGCTGAGCTTATCGAATATGGTTTCGACAGAGATCAACTAGCTAGCAAGCTATTTAAGAATTTAGCTATGCCTGAAACCGTGATAGACGGCGTTAGACGTGAAGAGCCTAATTCTAAGAATAAAGATCTATACAACACCGTACAATTCGCTAAACGCATAGCCGAGGATTTCTCTGATAAGAGCAAAACCCCAAGCAGCATTTGGACTAGATCTCAAGACTATTTGCAAAAACTCAACATCAATATGAGCAAAGAAGAATGGTCTAACAAGATTAGCTTACTCTTCGTTAATGCTCTTGAGTTTGATTTAAGCTGTTAATTGACGCGAAGCGACATTGCGAGAGGTGCAGCTGTAACCGTCATTGCGAGGGATGCAACTGTAACCCGTCATTGCGAGCGCAGCCAAGCAATCCACTTCTGGGAATAGATTGCTTCGTCACTACGCTCCACGCAATTACATTGGGTTACAATAGTTGCTGTGGCTAATCCTTCAACTAATTCTAAACATGCGATTAAATTTGGCACCGACGGCTGGCGAGCTATCATCGGTAAAGAGTTTAATGAAGATAATTTAACACTGTTTAATTTAGGTCTAGCAGTATACCTGCTAGCTAATTATCCTGCTGGCACGCCTCTAGTCATAGGCTATGATGCGCGCGAGCACGCCCCCAAGTTCGCTGAGTATTCTAGCGAGCTGATGAATGCTCTTGGCATACCGACACTAGTGCAGCACGGACACTGTCCGACGCCGGTGATTGCACATGCGGCGAAATATGCTGCCGCGCAATGGATTGCTTCGCCTTCGACTCGCAATGACGAGCAGGTCATTGCGAGGAGCGCAGCGACGAAGCAATCCCCATGCGACGACAAGAAAACTTGCGGCGCCATGATGTTTACTGCGAGTCATAATCCACCAGAGTATATGGGGATCAAATATATCCCAGAATACGCCGGCCCCTCTAACGTAACAATCACCAACGCCATACTTGCTGAGATTAATAAAATCGCAGAACAAGTAGAAATCAATGGTTTGGCTAAACTTAGCAAAAAAGAACTAATTAAACTAATACCCAAGCATAATAGCCCCGCTCAATCTCAGTCTATTAGTGCTTTTCCAGCTTACAAAGAAGATCTCAAAAAACTAGTAAGTTTCGATACCATCAAACAAAACAACGCGCGCAAACAACTAACCGTAGTTTACGATTCTATGTACGGTGCTGGACGCGGCTTTACTGACACTCTTCTTAGAGAACTTGGTTTCAACGTCATAGCCCTGCATGATAAACAAGATTATAGTTTCGGCGGCTCACTGCCCGAACCGCGTGAAGATCTACTCACGGAGCTAAGAGATACTGTAATTCAGTCTGGAGCTGCTTTTGGTGCGGCTAATGATGGTGATGCTGATAGATTTGCGATGATGAGCAGTGATGGGGGCTTCTTCCCAGCGAATAAAGCTCTATCAATTATTCTTAAATATCTACTTGATAAGGGGCTGCGCGGCACAGTAGTGCGCACTGTAGTAACGACTCACCTGCTCGATGAGATCGCCGCGAAATACGGCTGCAAAAGCATAGAAACTCCAGTCGGATTCAAATGGCTCTGTGAAGTGATGCGCCGCGAGCCCACACTGCTCGCTGCCGAAGAGTCTGGTGGCATGAGCATCCTAGGGCATATCCCCGAGAAAGACGGTATCCTCGCAACACTAATGATGGCTGAAGTACTAGCTGTCACCGGCAAAACTCTAGCTGAGCTGTGGCAAGAAGTACAAGAACTAGTCGGCAAAAATTATTACTATAATCGTCTTGATCTGCATATGGACGGCGCAGTGAAGGATAAATTCGTCGCGACTTTCGCTGACCCTAATCTTACTGAGCTAGCTGGTTACAAGGTTATGCGCGTCGATCGCACGGAGGGTACAAAAGTCTATCTTGATAATGGTGCATGGTTCTTGGCTAGACCTAGTGGCACCGAAGCTATGTGCAGAGTATATGTAGAAGCGAATGATGAGACTGTAGCAGCGAAGATCTCTTGCGAGCTTGAAGAGATAGTTACAAAGATAGCTAGCTAGTGACTTTTAATTCTTTTGCCAAAGCATCAACCAATGCACCGACGGTAGGATTCTCGCGAATAACTATTAAAGACGCGTGTGATCTAAACAAACGCTCTAAGATACCGCGCTCACCAATATTAACAATCCTAATTTTAAGTCTTGCCTCTAAGTCTAAAAGTATTCTTTCAAGGCTGCAAGAATTAAGATCAAAGTCCTCCATAAAGTGCTTATCAAGACCCCAAGGAAACGCAGTAAAACAAACTTCAGTAGCAACAGCTTGCTTAAGTTTTGTCTCAATTTCAGCTTTAGTTTGAGGAGCTACATCAGTTTGGGTTTCTATACGCCAAGATCTTGAAAATCTCGGCAAATGTAGAACCTCTCTAAATGAACCATCTGGTAAGCGCTCCCTACCCCGAACCGCTGTTAACGCTGTCTGCTTCGACGCAAATAGTTTAAAGGTACTGGTTAACAGCGTAAGCATCACTCGCCTTATCTTAACCACTTGCCAGCCCCACTGTCAATATCCCAGCCAAATAACTTATGATTATCCTTAATGCCTGCTATTAAAACCGCAAATCCCATACTCAATAAAGCCCTAAACTCAGAGCGCATCAGCCCCGCTGAAGCACTTGAATTATTCCAGAGCGCCAGTATTCTCGATCTTGGCTACACAGCTAATGAAATTCGCCGCCGCAATCATCCTGATGATGAAGCGACGACCTATGTGGTGCAGCGCAATGTCAACTACTCTAATGTCTGCACTGCAAGCTGTAGCTTCTGTGCTTTTTATACCTATCCTAGTCTCGAACAGGAAGGCGTACACTACGATGGCGCTATCGAACGTGAGACTCGCGGGCGCGAGAACCCAGCCTACGTGCATCCATATTCTACGCTACGCCAAAAAATCCAAGAACTCTCAGATATAGGAGGCACGGAGGTCTTGCTGCAAGGCGGACACAACCCTAGTCTAGGTTTAGATTATTACGTCACGCTATTCAAGCAAATCAAATCTGATTTCCCGAATATCACTCTTCACGCTCTTAGCCCATCAGAGATTAATCACATAGCCGAAAAAGAAATCACTCCAGCAGATGAATACGGCGATGGCACTAAACTGAGTAAAATCCGCAAACCTAGTGATGATGATATACGCAGCGTGCTCACCAGCCTCAAGGCTGCGGGCATGGACTCGCTGCCCGGTGCTGGCGCTGAGATACTCACCGAGCGCGTGCGCAAAATTATCGCCCCCAAGAAAATCACTTCGCAGCGCTGGTTAGATATTATGGCAATCGCTCATAGCCTGGGTCTTAAGTCATCAGCGACCATGATGTACGGACATGTCGAAACTTACGAAGATAGAGTGGAACATCTAGAGGTTTTGCGTGAACTTCAAGATCGTAGTCATGGTTTTACGGCCTTCGTCTGCTGGAATTTTCAGCGCGGCGAGACTCCGCTATCACGCATCATGGATAGCTACAGCGCCAAAGGCACGCTGCCAGACTATAACGAGAACTCGTCTGGTGAAGATTATTTACGCACGCTAGCGATAGCGCGTATCTTCTTGGATAACTTCAAGAACTTTCAAGCTAGCTGGGTGACTCAAGGTCATGAGCTGGGACAAGTCTCACTGGATTTCGGCTGCAATGATCTTGGCGGTAATATGATGGAAGAGAACGTAGTCTCTGCTGCCAACACCACTCACAGTGCCAGTGTTAATGAGATGCGCTATTACATCGAAGCTGCCGGACGTAAGGCGGCGCAGAGGGATACGCAGTATAACTTAGTATGAGTAAAATTATTCTCACCAAATCAATAACCATAAATCAAATCAAAGATCTGGCTAAACAGCGTTATGGCGACATGGTCAAAGCTGTCATCGACATAGAACAAGAATTAATCGCTTGGGGTGGTGACATGTATGCCGATGAAGAAGAAGTCTTACTAGAGCAAGGTTCTGAGCAGCGTAATCTTTGGGGTTTTAATCTATATCCCGACTTGAATAAAGATGAGTGGCTCGAGTTCGACTCAATGATCAACATTAGACCCAATCAGAACAATAGATCTAGAACCATAGAAGACCCAGCTATCCAAGCTAAAATCACAGAATTAGTTAACAGGATGGTGAGCTGATGTTCCATAGTGAGCAAGCCAACGGCAAGTGGTTCGAGCTTAGCTTAGCTGAACAAATCGGCAATGTCGGTAGCGAAGTCGAACGTGTAATCAAATGGAAAGAACGCAACAAAGACCAAATGGCTGAGAATGCCTTCTATAGGGCTCTTGAATTATGGGATCTAAGCAAAGCAGACCCACGCTGGCGCGGAGCAAAATTACGTGAATTATGTCGCTTGCGCGAAGTTTTTTGTGATGCCTATTATGGAGCACATGAATACAACACTGGTTTAGATTATTTCGCGAAATACTGCTACCAGTTCGCGCTGATGGCTAATGCTAGTAAATAGCTTGGTTTTCCACTTTACTAGAGCCGAGAATAAGCCTCAGCAACGGCATTGCAGGAATTATGTTATAAAATGTACAAAATAGTGTACAATACATAGCATGAACACCACTTTCAATATTCTGGGTAAATCCGAGGCTAGGAAGAATTTCCTGAGCATACTTAATGGCTTCACTAACGGACTATCAAGGCCAGTACTCGTCACTGATCATGGTAAAAATCAAGCAGTAATATTACCATTCCAAGAGTATCAATTTATGCAAATTAAATTATCTAATTACGAAAAGAGCCAGCCAAAGAAAGCTAAAAAAAGTATTTGGGGTAATAGTACTGAGATTCTCGTTGATCTTGAGAAGCATAATTGGAACGATGTCTATGATGAATGGTTAAAAAAATGGGATGATGTCTAATGAGCACTTATGTCGTTGATACACATCCCTTAATTTGGACTACCAATCCTAGCAAAAAAAATAAGATATCGCGTTGCGTACAAAGAATCTTTGACAACGTTGAAAGTGGCAAAGATATGATTTATGTACCAGCACCTGTGATTTGGGAGCTAGGCTCTTACTATAGAGCAAGAGTATTTAAGGCGGATAAATATTTATTGTTTAGACACTGGGTTCAAAGTGAAATATTTATCCATCCGAACATAGTTTTCCTAGAAGCCACTCTAGAAGATGTATTGATTGCAGGAGATTTTAAAGTAAACAGGGATCCTTTCGACAATTTAATAGTAGCTACAGCGATAAGAATGGATCTACCACTCATCACCAAAGACGAAAACATCACTCTATCCGGTGCTTGTAAAACTATTTGGTAAATAGACTTGTTTCAAAACAAGTCTAACAATCTAAACCTTAACCGCCTTCAACCCCAACAGTTCAGCTATCACCGTCTCATCAGCTTTATAACTAGTTTCATCAAGCTTAATTTGATCTATAGCGGTGGTCGGATCTTTAAGTCCGTTACCAGTAAGAATACAAACCGCCGTGCTCTCTGGCATAAGTTTGCCGGCGCGAGCAGTTTTGATCAGCCCAGCGACGCTCGCTGCTGAAGCGGGCTCGCAACCTATACCCTCGCAGGCATGCAGAGTACGGTAGGCTTCAAGTATCTCTTCATCGCTAACAGCATCTATAAGTCCGCCCGACTCATCGCGCGCAGCTTCAGCTTGCTTCCAGCTAGCTGGGTTACCGATACGTATCGCAGTGCCGACTGTTTCTGGTTTATCGAAAATCCTACCTTGCACTATTGGTGAAGCTCCTAGAGCTTGGAAGCCCAGCATCTTAGGACGCGCATGCGGGTTGCGCACGTATTCTTTGAAGCCAGCCCAATAAGCAGTGATGTTACCTGCGTTACCAACAGGTATGCAGAGATAATTAGGCGCTGCCTGCATCTCATCACAAATCTCAAAAGCCGCCGTCTTCTGTCCTTGAATACGATACGGATTAACTGAGTTCACAAGTTCTATAGGGTATTTATCAGCAAGCTCGCGCACTATAGTAAGCGCAGCATCGAAGTTACCTTCTATCTGTATAACTTTAGCGCCGTGAATAAGTGCTTGAGAGAGCTTGCCAAGCGCCACGTAGCCAGCAGGAATAAGTACATAACAATCCATCTCATAGCCCATAGAGCGGGCGCGCGCTGCGTAAGCCGCAGCTGAAGCACTGGTGTTACCGGTGCTAGCACAGATGATACTTGTAGCTTTTTTGGCTACGGCATGAGAGACAGCCATAGTCATGCCTCTATCTTTAAATGAGCCAGTAGGATTAAGCCCCTCGAGTTTCAGATAGACTTTAAGTCCATTAACCCCGCAGAGTTTAGCTATATGCGGCGCTTCGATTAACGGCGTGTTGCCCTCATTAAGAGTAATAATCGGCGTCTGGTTATTAACCGGAAGATAATTAGAATAACGGAGTATGCTGCCTCGATACATGCTCGTAATATTTTAGCACTTGCTGCCATTGCGAGCATGCACCTCGTCATTGCGAGCGACGCGAAGCATAGCAGAAACGTGACTGACGTCACGTTTCTGCGCTTTCAACGCGAGTGCACCCTCTCAGCATCGCCCTTAATTAAAATAGAAATAAAGCAATCCCGCCAGCACCACCCTATAAATCACAAAACCCCTCAACGACTGAGTCTTAAGAAACTTAATCAAAAAATCAATCGCTAAATAACCAGAGATGGCGCTAACTATAAAACCCAATCCTAGACTACTGTAATCAAGCTGAACCCCTGTTTGTGCCATATCTTTAAGCGCAAGCAATCCAGCACCAGCGATAGCAGGCACACCTAATAAGAACGAGAAGCGCGCAGCATCCTCACGACTAAGTCCAGTAAACAATCCAGCAGAGATGCTAGCTCCTGAGCGTGAGACACCGGGAAATAGCGCTAGCGCCTGCGCGCAGCCTATCCAAAATATATCTAGAATTTTTAGGTCTTGAGAATTTTTAAATTCAGTGCGAGCATTAGCAGCAACATCCGCAACTATCATCAAAACAGAACCAAGAATTAAAGTAACGCAAATACTAGCTACTGAACGCACCGCCTCACTACTGAAATAAGTTTTAGCACCGAAGCCCAATAACACCGCTGGCAAAGTGCCTATTATTATCGCGATACCAAGATGTCTTTTATGCAGAACTATATCCACCAGATCTTTATAGAAATAAACCAAAACTGCAACAAGTGTGCCTAAATGTAAAAACGCATCGAGATCTAAACCATGCTCTTGCCAGCCTAATAATTTCGGCACTAAAACTAAATGCCCAGAACTGCTAATGGGCAAAAACTCAGTGAGTCCTTGTACTAAAGCTAAAACTGCGATCTGTAAATGATCCATAATTTCATAATACATCATGTCATTGCGAGCGAAGCGAAGCAATCCAAAGGGCGAAGTTTAAAATTGTGCATTCATGTTGAAAGTGCAAAAAACATGACGCAAGTCATCTTTTTTGCTAGGCTTCGTCGCTATGCTCCTCGCAATGACGTAAAGCACGTTCCCTAGTCAATTTCAACGCCTGCTCCAGCCGCCACAAATATATCAGTTTATGATTACCCGACTCTAGTATCTCAGGTACACGCATACCATGGAACTCCGCCGGCTTAGTATACTGCGGATACTCTTTCAAGAGACCTATCTCATCTAAAGACTTTAATCCCACGCGCTCAAGAAACTCCGCAGCCTCGCGCTTAGTCACGCCTAAACGCGCAAACTCAGCTACATAATCACGTCTACTAAAACTCTCTTCATGGCTGCTAGTATCATCACCAAGCACACCCTGAATTAAACGCGCCGAAGAATCTATAATCGCAAGTGCCGCCAGCTCGCCGCCAGTAAGCACGAAATCCCCCAGTGAAACTTGCATAGTCGCTAAACGCATAATCCGCTCATCGAAACCTTCATAGCGCCCGCAAATTATCATCAAGCGTTTGCGCTTAGATAGATCAACAGCTAGTTGCTGATCCAAGACTCTACCACGCGGACTTGTGATTATCACTTCATAGTCACGCTCAGATGCGTGCGTGAAATCGGGCGCATAGACATCAAGCCCCAGACTCCAGTCCTTGAGCCTATCTTGCACGCAAGCATAATAAGGCGCCGGTGCTAGCAGCATACCTGCTCCGCCACCATAACTAGTATCATCTACAGATTTATAACGGTCAGTCGCGTAATCACGAGGGTTATGGGCGCGTACATCTATCAAACCTGAGCGTGATGCTATGCCGAGTATACTCTCGCCGCAATAGCTAGTTATCATCTCTGGAAATAGTGTTAGTACGTCTACCTTCATATCATTAAGTCAGCACGTTTATCATCGCGAGCCATAACACAATCGTCATCGCGAGCCGCCATAGGCGGCGTGCCGATCCCACTGTGGCAGCACGGGGATTGCTTCGTCGCTACGCTCCTCGCAATGACGCTAGCTCCCATAATATTTCCTCAAGTCCGGCTTGCTGCGCAAATACCTCGCCTCTATCGCCGCCTGCCTCATCTCTTCCATCAGCGCTTCATCTATATGCGAATCGAACCTAACCTTAGTGTAGCTATCATTAATATCAGCATCTTTAAAAGTTTTTTTGGTGTTAGTTTCTAAATGTTTTTTAATAAGCGCCTTAGCCTCTGCGCCATTGACTCTAATCCAGTCCAACACTGAGTCTTGCTCAGTTATGAACTTATCCACTTGCGCTTTATGCGCGTTATAAAAGCTACGTTCAACAATCAGCATAGTCGCTGGATAGACGTTCAGATCTATGCCTTTAACCACCGACATAGCTGCAAGTCCCGGCTTATGCTTGAGCACAGTACCCCAAGGCTCAGGCACTACGGCAGCATCTATATCATGAGTGAAGAACGCCATCTCCATCTCAGCGGTATTAATCGCGATGAATTCTACTTTCTGATTAAGTTTCTTGAATAATATTCTTGCTACCAGATCTTGAGTGTTACCATATTGCGGCACTCCGACTTTACGCACCTGGTCTATGGGTTTAGCATAGACTAGTGAATTAGCACCGTAAGCTACTACTTTAAGTAGCACCAAATCTATACCTTTACTGACAGCATTAATCCAAGGACCCGGACCGAAATAAGCTAGATCGACATTACCAGTGATTAGCGCATCAACTACATGCGTGCCAGTGAGAAAATATTGCTGTTCAATATTAGTCAGCGAACTGCGCTCAATACCTATCATCGGTACTGCGTGAGTGATATTCAGAAGGTAACCTAGGCGCAGCTTATCGTGCTTAGTGGCAGGCTTGCTGCAAGCTGCCATGCTGAGAATTAGAATGATAGCGACTAAGTTGCGCATTTCGTCATTGCGAGCGAAGCGAAGCAATCCATTAAGCACTAGCATGGGGATCCTTCGCTACGCTCAGGATGACGCTTCGCGTCACTTATTATTATGGTTCCACTTCTTAAGTCCGAACGCAGTAACAGTAACAATAGAACCAGCCTTACCTGGCACCGGACCTCTAATAAGAAGCATGCGAGACTCTGGATCGTAGCTAACGAATTTAGCTTTTGCGATAGTTACCATCTCATTGCCCATATTACCTGGCATGCGCTTACCCGGATAAACACGTCCCGGAGTAGTACCTGAACCGATAGAACCGATAATACGTTTAGATTTAGAACCGTGGCTATTACGTCCAACGTGCATGTTGTAACGTTTGATACCACTCTGGAAACCTTTACCAATAGACTTTCCGCGGATATTGAGCTTAGCAACACCTTTGAAAAACTCTTCAGCATCAAGCGCATCACCAGCTGCTGCAGTAGCATTGCCTTGAAGTCTGAACTCTTGCAGTTCTTTATACGCAGCTAAGTTTTGTTTAGCTAAGTGACCTTTCTCAGCTTTAGTAATGGCTTTTTCTTTGCACGCGAAATTCGCTATTTGAATAGCATCATAACCATGCTTGTCTTTAGTTTTGATAGAACTTACTACGTTCTCAGCAATCTGAATTACAGTTACTGGAACCACATCGCCCTCGGCGTCGAATACTTGAGTCATGCCGATTTTTTTACCGACTAGACCTAAGTCTTTAAGCTCTGCTATTTGTTTTGTTTCTGACATATTATTCTCCTTTTAGTTCGCTTCAGCTCCACTTGGGCTTGGGGCAAACTAGAAACCCTTGATTTTATGTTTGTCGGATGTCACCTCGAAATCTCGGCGCATCCTACGGCCACGTTGCTGCTAACTACAGTAATCCTGAGCTTAGGACCTTCATAGCTGGCAGAACAAGGGATAATAATAGCATTGTGTAAATATGAAATTATTGTTTAGAGAGGCGACTCAACATAAAATGCTATTATTGGCAATATGCGACTAAGTCCCCGTGGAACAACTATTCAAGCAGGCCAAGGCTGCTTCACCCTAGGACCAAGAACGGCTGAAAAAGTCTTATCAAGATATACCCCCCTCGATTACCATATAGCGCCAGATTCCAGAGAAGCCCTTCTTGAAATTTTTGCACGAGTACAGCATGACGCTCTTGGAGGAGTCACTATGATACTTAATGGTCAGTCTGATCTTACAGCTAATAAGCTCTCTGTAGCTAGACTACAAACTCTAGAATTAATAAATCTCGCAGTAGAACTCCTGCGAGAAAAACCTTGGCACGAACGTCTCATACAGCATGATGCTTTTAACGAGCTAGCTCGCATTATAGATCTACAAAACAGCAGACTTACGCAATTAACAACTCTAGTGGACTATTTTAATCACTTCCCCAAAATAATCAAACTAAGTAACAAAAAGATAACTACGAGTTTGGATTACAAGGCTATAAATCCAAAGGACAAATTCGAATTTGATCAAGCTCTACTTGCATCTGTAATGATGAACCTTATTGCAAATGCAAAAAAAGCATCTGAAGACCAATTAAACCCTCAAATTAAACTAGAACTATCGATAGAAAGCCCTAGAGGATTACCTCGCCGCTTGCACATCAAGCTTAGCAACTCTGGGCAATTCCCAGAAAAGTTTATCGCCAAAGCTGGGAGAGCAAGACAAACAACTAAACTTGAGACTCATGAACACGGTCATGGACTTAGGAGTGCAACAGAAAAAATTAAAGCTCATGGCGGAGAAGGTCTTACAATAAACAACACTAAAGACCAGATGGCTGAAATTAGCTTCTATATAGAAGAAATGGACGGCGACAGACCCAAATATCCGAAAGAGATTTAGCCTGCCACCGGCGCATAAGGCAAATAAGCTTGATAGACTTCGCCCGGAATATCAATCAGCGAATAATCTTTAGACGAGACGAACATCAATGACTGTTTGCCTTTGCCTATAAGCTCACCAGAGTTATTAAAAATCTTATGCTCCATAGTAACGAACTTACGGTTGTAGTCAGCTATGCGCAGGTGTATAGTCACTGGCACGAACTCTTGAGTCTCTCTGATGAATTTATGCTCGTAGCTGCGAGTAAGTATCAGGAACTCAGAAGTCTTAGGATCGAAGCCAGGCATAGTGTGGAGGAAGAACAGCTCGCGAGTTTTGCCTACCCACATGGCATACATCGCGAAATAAACATTACCAACAGAATTGGTGTCTTGGTATGTCGGTATAAAACTATGCACAAACCAACCATCTTGCATATAGCAACCCGGAACCGAGACTGGACTTGCGCCTGCTGGCAGCTGGTAATTATAGTTCGGCAGCAGTTCTGCCTTATGCACTTGCGCCGCCACTGGACTATTAGTAACTTCATCGTCTGGCTCTTGAGTTAGCTTAGAAACCAGATCTAGATCTTTACTTACTGTGTAGATACCATAGATAACTGGTATTAGCGATGCCAGCGCCATGATAATCGTATTCTCACTAAAGTAACCTATACCGAACACCGAAGTACTGCACAAGCCAGTAGCGAAGAGGCGCAAGCCTGAGAAGTTCTTGTCATGCTCTTTATCAGCGACGCTGCGTATAAAAGTCACCGCGTACATGATAAAGAAAACCGCAAAGAAACCCATATAGTATTCAAGCTCGAACCTGAAGAATTTAGCTAGCTTAGGATCTATGCGCATGGCTATCTTACCCAGCTCAGAGAAATGCATAGTAATAGTAGCGATCACCGCGCAAGCAAGAAACCAAGGTATAGGTGAGCCAACTACCGACTTAGGCACAAAACTATAAACTATGCTCTTAGAGTCAGCGAGCAGCTTAGAGAGATACCACTTCAGCGCAACATAGCCGCTATCGAAAGTAGAGATAGCACCAAGCACCACGAAGGTGACATAGAAGCTCAGTAGCATATTAAGCTGCGGGTGAATATTTAAGACTTGAGTGATGATGTCTTTGGCTTGCAGCATTAGTGTCGATTGGCTAGCAAGCGTAGCGTTAATTTTATTAAGCCCTAATACCGCTGGGAAATACTCATAAGCCGCTAAGGCTATAATCCCGTCTATAACTATAATTGAGAAGAATATTAGCCCACCTAGAGTATAGCTTGCTGCTACAGGCAGATTTTCTTTTTTGATCTGGATTACGCGCTGCCAGTGTTGAAGATCTAACCAAGGACCAAAAGCGAAACCAACTAATATCGGCACCCAAAACGCATATTCATAAACCGGCGGATGCAACTTCACAAGTCCAGTCATCAAAGGCTCAGGTAAGGGTAACGATAACCAAGAGAACTTAGTAGCGAAGAGCTCAGAATCTAATAGCGCCCATAGTGAAGCGGCGATAGCTATAGAGTAGAAGAGGTGTATGTATTTGAGCTTGCGTATAGAAAACTCTTCACCGATAAAAATCGTCGCGCCAATAAAAGTCACCGCAACTAAGATAGAAAGCACACCCAGAGGCAAACTTACATACTTGAGTATAGTAAATAAAGTAAGGGTGATAGCCATTACTTGGTAAAACAAAAGTGCGAACTTAAACTTAGTCGCTACCGCCATAAACCTAGTCTCAAGCTCAGCTGCCGTCTGCTTGCGCGCGAGGTAAGCATTAATAATGCCGAAGAGTGCAAGTCCAGTGGCGTTAATCGCAGAATATATCAGCAGCCCGCGCAGTCCGAACTGCACCGCCATCTGCACCGAGAAGAACATGCCTATACCCCAAGTCCAAGCTAAGGCTATGGAGTTGCCCCAGAGTAGTGTTTTGAGTGATTTGGATAGCAGGTTCATCTTGCTAGATTGTAGCAAGAGAGTTGCTTAAAATCGTTAAACAGCAGCAGAAGCAGGCTCTTCTATGGTGAAACCGATGTTGCGTAAGAGTACTTTCAATAGACAATCCATAGTCAGAGGCCTAAAACCTTCATTTACAAGAAAAGTTTGATGATCTATACAGTATTTATCATCACGCACTACGCGAATAAGACTATTGATTATTGTTTTCATAAGAGTTTCATTCACTCTTGCCTTAGACATTGCAGTATGAAATTCTTTTAGCATTGGTTCTAGCACTACTAATTGTAGCCTTGCAGCTAATTTATTAAAGTATCTTATTTCATTATTTTCATCCTCTGAAAAGCTCATTCTACCTCCACTACTCTTTTTCTTACTCGCAACATTAGACTCAATAGCCACACACTGATAGACCATACGAATCAATGAAGCAGCATAAGCTAGCAAATCATTAGCTTCTGGTTTGTTCAAGACATTCTCATCAATAACATAGCCATCTTTAAATTTTTGCTGATCTGCTAAACAATAATTTGCGAGCTCGTTACCTGCTTGACGAGCAAAACTTGCCGCTGATTTCAGTGTCTGACAATTCTTAATTTGCCTATCCAAGACATCCTTAAAACCCCTTATATTTATCCCAGGAAGAATTTTTGATTCTCCTAAACCCTCAAATCCACCATTTTTAACAGATCTAAACTTGGGACTATATTTGATCAGCGTATCATGAATATTACGAAGATTTTCACCAGCAACAGTCGACATAGCAAGGATCTTATCATACTTATATTATTGAAAAAGCGGCAACTTACTAATATCCTGCTCCGCTTCTGGCTTCTTCACAGCATTAATTTTCTTAGCCCTAGAACCATGCAGCTGCTGGTAAACACTGCGCGCTCTATTAAGTACGAAACTCGGCAAGCCAGCAAGACGCGCCACTTCTATGCCGTAACTCTTATCAGCTGAGCCAGTAGCAACTTGATGCAGAAACTCTATCTCGCCGCGGCGCTCAGAGACTAGCATCTGATGATTACCAATATTAGGATAACTATGCGCCAGCTCAGAGAGCTCATGATAGTGCGTCGCAAAGATAGTACGCGCGCTAGTGGTAGTTGCGATATATTCCAGCACCGCAGAAGCAATCGCCACGCCATCATAAGTACTAGTGCCTCTACCTATCTCATCGAGAATAATGAAACTACGCTCAGACATCGCATTAAGTATCTGCGCGGTCTCAAGCATCTCAACCATGAAGGTAGACTGCCCAGAAGCCAGATCGTCACTAGCTCCTATACGCGTAAACACTCTATCCACTATGCCGATCTCAGCGCTTGTCGCAGGCACGTAAGATCCGATTTGCGCGAGGATAATAATCAGCGCGGCTTGACGCATGTATGTGCTTTTGCCGGCCATGTTGGGACCCGTTAGCAGCATAATGCTTTCGTCATCGCGCGCCGTCATCGCGAGCCCCGAAGGCATTCCCGTCATCGCGAGCCCCGAAGGGGCGTGGCGATCTCCATGCGTGGCAGCATGGGGGTCCTTCGCTTCGCTCAGGATGACGCTTCGCGTCACTTCGTCGTACTGACGCACTCCTCGCAACGACAAATCATTCGCCACGAACTTCCCCTGCGCCAGCTTTTGCTCCACCACTGGATGCCTGCCCGCTTCTATATTCAAGACCGTCGAATTATTCACCACCGGTCTAACATAACTCTGCTCAAGAGCCAGCTGCGCAAAAGACAACAACACATCCAAAGCCGCAATTCTCTGCGACAGCTCTTTAAGCTCTAAAGCATGCACAGCAAGACGCGAGCGCAAACTCACGAACAAGCCGTGCTCCAGCGCGTTACGACGAGTCTCAGCATTGGTGATTTTGTCCTCGAATTCTTTAAGCTCAGGCGTGATGAACCGCGAGCCATTGACCATGGTCTGTTTAGCCATGTAGTCATTAGGAACTAGTCCTAGATTGCCTTTGGAGACCTCAATAAAATAACCATGGATTTTATTAAACGAAACTTTGAGGTTTTTAATCCCTGTACGCTCGCGCTCACTAAGCTCGAAGTTACTTAGCCAAGTCTCACTATCACGCACCAGATCTATATATTCGTCTAGTTCTTGGTTATAACCATGTTTAACAAGTCCTCCTTCTGTAATTAATATCGGCGGCTCATCAACTATCGCGGTGTCGATCTCGGTTATCGTGCTGAAAACAAAATCCGGCACCTCAAGCAGAGGGCTAAGATAGGCATTATCCTCAGTGACTGTAGCCTGCAAAGCTAGAGCTAACTGCGGCACTATCTCAAGCGAGCTCTTAAGCGCCACCATCTCGCGCCCGTTCATAGTCTCGCGCGCAAGACGAGAACTAAGTCTCTCCAGATCATAGATACGTGCGATCAGCTCAGCGAGCTGCTGGCGTTGATTAGAGCTAAGCAGTATGAAGACTGCGTTCTGGCGCTGAGTGATCTCAGTCAAATTCATCAGCGGCTGCTCTAGCCATGCCTTCAGCCTGCGCTTACCGAGGTTAGAACTAGTTCTATCTATAGCTGACATCAGTGAACCTTGATAGCTAGCCGAGATACTACGACTGAGTTCTAGACTCTTGCGGCTACTAGCATCAAGCATCATATATTCACTGAGCTGATAGCTACGTATAATATCAAAATTACGATAGGGATTAGCAGCGCTGTCTGACGCTGTGCTTTGAGTCTCAGCGAGGTAATTAATAATCGCTCCAGCAGCTCTTATGCCAAGCTTAGATTCAGTGAATGCCGCCACCGAATTCACCTTGAATATCTTCTCTATGCTTGAGCGCGCCTGCTCATAATCAAAATTACGCAAATCATAGTTACTAGTATAGTAGCCTGCTGGCACAGTCACTACAGGCTGGTCACTAGCTTCATAATCAGTCTGTGACTGCTTTATACGCCTAGACGGCACTAGCAGCTCCGCTGGACTGATACGCGCCAGCTCAGCATCGAGCTGCCTAGCGTCTATCTCAGTGATATAAAACTCACCAGTAGATATATCGGTGAAGGCTAGTCCATAACGATCATCATCTGGATATAGCGCCAGTATAAAATTATTCTGATATGAATTCAATAGATCTAATTCATCTATAGTGCCTGGTGTATAAATCTTAGTAACCTCACGCGGCACTAGACCTTTACAGGTCTTAGGGTCAGCCATCTGCTCAGCTATAGCGACCTTGTGACCTGCAGCAAGCAAGCGCGCGGTGTAGCTGGCTACAGCTTTAGCTGGCACTCCCGCCATCGGTATGCGACCACCCGGGTGCACTTGATCAGGCCTACCAGTAAGAGTAATCTCGAGCTCGCGCGCGATAAGTTCGGCATCCTCGAAGAAAGCCTCATAAAAATCCCCCATTCTGAAGAAGAGCACAGTGCCCGCGCCCAATGACTGACGGGCTTGCAGATATTGCTGCATAACCGGGGTGTAATTATTTGGATTGAGACTTAGTACAGTGGGGGATGACACTGCTGCTCATTTTAACAGCTCTCGTCATCGTGAGCCGCGCAAGCGGCGCGGCGATCCAGTAATGGATTGCTTCGCTTCGCTCGCAATGACGGGGCAAAAGCACCGCACTAACACAAAAAAATAGGGTCTTAGTCGACCAACCAAGACCCTATTTTCAAATTCATCTTTCCCCTCACCCTTAAGCGACTGACAACATTGTCATTTGTAGGAGAGTCCAGTACTAGTGGATTTTACCTGTTACCTTCCGGTACCGCTGGATCTTTTCGACTCCTTTTCTCAGCTACTTAATTTTGAAGTTGAGATCAATTCTATCATTTTTTGTGGCCTTGCGCAAGGGGTTTTACTTATATTTTTTTCATTTTCGCTTTGTGTCCAAGGGGGGATTGCTTCGCTTCGCTCGCAATGACGAAGTGACCGAGATCGCAATGACGAAGCGCCGCACAAAAAAAAGACCCTCTTGCGAGGGTCTTAAGATAAATCCATTGATCCGAGAGGATTTTAGTTTAGTGAGGGTAATTCAGAAGTTCGGTAAGTTGATTCAGCTGAATCTGCGAACTCTAGCACTTCACCAAGAGACTTAAGTCTAGTCTCGTATTCGCTGATGATGCTATCAAGTTCTTTACGCGTTTTATAGAGCTGACCAAGTTCCTTTGCGTACTTCTTGAATTTCTCTACTATGGTTTTGTTCATCGGGGTGTCCTTAGTTTATTGTAGGGGGGCGTTACTCCTAAGACTATCGGCTAGACTTGATGCAATCTTGAACGATATCAATTTACTGAACTAGTGTAAGCCACCCAAGGGTGCTAGCGCAATGGCTAAATGGTGGATATCAGCGAATATCCTCCAGATGGTGTAGGTGAAAATTAGAACCATTTAAGCTTTGCGCAAAGTATGGGGATCGCCACGGCGACTTCGTCGCCTCGCGATGACAAGTCATCCTGAGCAAAGCGAAGGATCCCGATGCTGCCACCCAATGGATTGCCAC
>Ga0172367_10001591_pt1 | contig 32528 bp, 30 predicted proteins | sample Lak10m_FD_114542 | JGI IMG/M metagenome (GOLD analysis project Ga0172367, IMG submission 114542) | Freshwater microbial communities from Kabuno Bay, South-Kivu, Congo - kab_022012_10m | ecosystem: Environmental > Aquatic > Freshwater > Lake | place: Democratic Republic of the Congo: South-Kivu...
CCATGATCAGCCTCGCCATCCGGCAACGCGGTTGTTCTTAAGGCGGGCGACCAACTCCTTTATCTCTGATTCGCTACTGCCCGCAATTCGAGCCGCATTGATCGCTCGCACTTCGACAGCCGGCCAGCCGACCGCTCGCTGGCCAATTTTCACCGGTGGTGTGAACAGGCCGTCTTTGATATCTTGGTAGTGAGCGCTTCGGGATCTGGCACGCTCCCTGAGAATCTCCTTGATGCGAAGAATTGTCGTTACCATGTTGGACTCCTAAGGATGACACGGCACGTTGCCGCTTAATCCTTAGTCGTGACATGTCACGCTATAGCCCGCAAACCCTCTCCTGATCAGAGAATAGCAGCCGTTGGAATGTCATGACCGGCATCAGTTTGTCAGGACCGCCAACTTTGTTTTTCCTCACGCATCCATTGATCTGCTGGATCCTCACTTTCTGACTCATCTTCATCGTTCGCCAGCAGGTGGTTCAATTCTTCCGCCTCATCAAGTGTGATTGTTCTTTTTTCTCCTAATACCTTCGCACGATCATCTGCCCGCCCTCTCTGATCTTTGATCATGAATCTGGGTGTCCAGCCGTCACTATTGTTGTGGGGCATAAATGGGTCGTCTTTATTCCCAAAATAGTCTTGTAGGAGCTTCCGTAACCGACTCACCAACTTTGCCTTTTTCGGTGTTTTTTCGTCGTTTCCTCTCCTAAAGCTCCTCTCACTTGCCAACCCTATGAGCAATACTCCTGCTTGATTGGCCTCGCCGTTTGTTCGATTTACCAGTCCAAATTCAGAAAGTGAAACCTTGCACCTCTTTCCTCGAGCTTCAATTTCTAGCAATGTGTTTGCCCCAGCTCCGAACTCTTTGCGGTCTCCGACAAACGTAAGTGTGATTTCCGGGAACTGAAGGTTGTCCATCTCTCGAAAGATGTGATCTTGACTGTTGGTGGTCTGAGGAATCAGATCCACCTCGTCCTGTTGTTCTTCGATTTCTGAACTACAGAGATCGCTCTCGTTTTGCGCTAATTCCTTCGCCCAGCTTTCGCGCAACGAATCGAAAAAGTCAGCTACGGTGTCCCCCATCGGGTTTCCAAAGGTCGACAATGCCCAGGACAGGAACGCCTGAGGATTTACATATGTTTGACTTCCCTCGATTTGCCCCTCTAACTTTTTTGCGATTATGGCTTGTCTGCCAAAGTTTTCCTGATCCAGGAGTCTTTCTCGAATACTTGGTGCAAATGCGCTCCTCCAGAACTTCCCGTTTGGCCCAGATGCCAGCCATTGAATAAATGGGTTGGTGCCATTCCATACTGCAATCGCCTCCTCCAACTTCCAGGCTTGTGAATCGCGAAGGTGATGAAGTTCCTCATCCGGAACTTCCATCGGCATTACCATTTGCGCTATTGATTCTTTATCGAATGCTTTCCATCCACACGCATATGCGATGTCGGGATGCTCAAGTATCTGCTGAACGGTTAGCGAAGGATCTTCTCTCCATAACTGTCTTGCTACGCGGCGACACTGGATCGCAGTTTCCTCGGGAATTTCTTCAGGCGAACTATTCGAAGCTGACACTGCTCAAACCCTCCTTGTTCTTCCCTGACTCACAATGGACTGCATATCGCAGCGCTCTGCATCTATTTACGATCATCCTGCCTGATTTCAGCTGCCAATTCGTCGGGTAGTAGAGCCAGCAGTGCGTCGCGATCAATCCTCACCCCGGCGAGCTTGAGGAGGCGCAGTTTCATCTTTGGACTCGCCGGCCTCGTGCCACGCGCCACTTCCGAAATGAAGACGTGGTTGATGTCGACTAGTTGCGCCAGTTGCCGAAGCGATAGCTTTCGCTTTTCGCACAGGCTGTGAATTAGCTCCTCCCAGTTCATGTTTTGATGATACCCCGCCTTGACCTGTGTTATCTTACAAGTAACAATGTTGCCTATCAGATAACGATTTCCTTCGAATATGAACACGATGTAGAAGCTGCCGATGGAAGTCGCATAGTTGGAAGTAGTGAGCGATTAAACCAAGGTCCATTTCGCAACAATAGTCCTTCGGCTGTCGGCCTTGCCTTTTTTGAAATCTACCGATGATTTCCAAGCTATCCTTCCAACAACCTGACAGAAGAGCGGGCCTCCCCCTGAGCGACCCGAGCAAAAATAAAATACTGGGCAAATGCTGAAGAAAATGAGAATCCCGGTGATCGATCTTTTTGCCGGACCGGGGGGACTGGGCGAAGGCTTCTCGTCGCTGCCCAGTTCAAGCGGAGGGAAAGAGTTTTCCCTGAAGGTATCCATCGAAAAGGATCCGATCGCTTATCTGACGTTGTCGTTGAGAGCGCTCTATCGGTCATTCCCGAAAGACAAAGTTCCAGATTGCTATTTTCAATATGTCCGTGGAGAAATTACTCGAAGTGAGCTATTCGAGCACCCCGACATTCCCAAATTCAACCGAGATGCCTCTTCCGAAGCAAAGTTGGCGGAGTTGGGAACAATCGATCCCGACATCGTCGATGGTTGGATAGCCAAGGCCCTCGGTAAGGCAGCGGATTGGGTGCTCATTGGCGGCCCACCCTGCCAAGCCTATTCTCTGGCAGGACGCTCGCGAAGAACCAGAGAGAATCTCGACGAGTTCGAGAAGGACGTCAAGCACTTTCTCTATCGGGAGTACCTCCGAATCATCCGACGCTTTCGACCATCGATTTTCGTGATGGAAAATGTCAAGGGCATTCTTTCTTCCCAGCATAGCGGCTCCCGCATTTTTGAAAGAATTCTGTCCGATCTTAAAGATCCGTCGGGCAATCTCTCCTACGAAATTCGCTCGTTTGTGGTCCCGGGAGGACCCGACAAATTAGTCCCCAGGGACTACGTAATCGAATCCGAACGCTTCGGTGTTCCGCAGAGTCGTCACCGGGTAATCCTTTTCGGGATTCGTTCTGACGTGGCAAAGCGGTCAGTAGCGCTGGCTCGCACACCCAAGCGTTTTACGATTTTCCCCACCGAGGAACCTGTCTCGGTCCAGCAAGTACTCAACGATTTACCACGCCTCAGAAGCAGGTTGTCCCAAGAGACCGATTCCCCCAATGCCTGGCAGAAAGCCATCGCCGAAACGAGCAAACAGTTCGCACACTGGAAGTCGCCAGCGAGAAAGCGGGTGGAGGATGCCATTACTCACATCTCAAAAGCTGCCGTCAGTCTCGAGTCCTCCGGCGGCCGATTTATTTCCGAGCAGGGTGGAGAATGCCTGATCCCCAGGGACCTCAAATCCTGGTATCTAAATCGAAAGCTGAAGGGCGTTCTGCAACACGAGTCTAGGAGCCACATGCGCTCAGACCTTCATCGCTATCTCTTTGCGGCTACCTATGCAAAGGAATTCAAGTCATCTCCAAAGCTAGCCCTGTTCCCGCCAAAGCTTCTGCCCAATCACGATAACGTGAATGAAGATTACGTCCCATTTGCCGACCGCTTCCGGGTACAGATGGCTCATTTACCATCATCAACGGTCGTGGCCCACATTTCAAAAGATGGACACTACTTCATTCACCCCGATCCCGCACAGTGCAGAAGCCTTACCGTCCGAGAAGCGGCACGGCTGCAAACCTTTCCTGACGACTATTTCTTCGAGGGGAACCGAACCGAACAATACACCCAGGTTGGAAATGCCGTTCCCCCATGGCTGGCCCGCAAGATCGCAGCAGTAGTACTAGACCTTCTTACTGAATCCCGAAACCCGAAACCTGCCCGTAAGAATCCCCTGAACAGATCCAGGCGTCAAGGTCCGAAGAAAGTGAAGCCCGCCGCACGACATCACGTATCGCGCACTCCCAGACGATAAGAACTCGCCATCCGAGTGTAGCCAACGCATCGATTACCTTTCGGTCCCTTGCCGCGTTGTGCATCAGCTTTTCGCGCCAGAAATCTCTGCGGGTGGCTGGCAATTTCGAGTATCGGCAATTCCTGTGCAGATGCCAGAAACAACCATGAACAAACATTGCAACCTTTCGGCCCGGCAATACTATGTCAGGAACACCGGGCAGATCGCGGCGGTGAAGCCGAAAGCGGAATCCGGCCGCGAATAACGCTCGACGCACAATCATCTCCGGATGTGTATTTTTTGACCTGATCCCCGCCATCATCCGGCTGCGGGTTCTTGCATCCACGACGTCCGTCATGCGTCATACCTGTCGTAGTTCAGGTATTCCGGACGCGGGATCAGAATATTTTGCGAAGAGAACTGCTTCACTGCATTCGGGCTTCTTTGCCCATTCCGAAACCATGCGCCCGCCGGCAGACTTGTGCAGGACATCATTGACCTCCCTTGCCCAGATCCCGATCTGCTTAACCAGTTCGCTGGAAATTCCTTGCCTATCCCAAACCCGTCCAAGATCGAAGTATTCCCCGAATCTCCGTGCCACCAAGGCTACGGTGTAGGCTGCAACATTGGCCTGAAATGCCTGAAACATTGGGCGCACAAGGCTTTGTGTCTTCTTGAAAACAAGCGCCTTTGCAACCATTTCCTTGAACGCCTGTACGTCCGGACCTGGTGGAGCGAGCTGACCTTCCTCGATTGTCATACCTGACATGAAGCGGTCAAAACACTTTTGCGATCCAAGGCTGACAACATCGGGATGACCACCCCAGGCCATTAAATATTTGGCCAAGTCGGTCTTTGTAATTTTCCTGGCCACCGGAATCGCTTCCTTTAGGGCTCTAAGCTTGGCCGGAGTGGTCCCGTCTCGGATCAACAATGTGTTATAGCTTCCTGCCGCCCTTTCGTAAAACCATCGCCCAACCCCGTCAGGACAGAACACGCTGAGCGAAAGCCTCTCCACCTCGACGTGAAATGGCTTGTTGGCAGACAGGTCGGACTGATTAACCTTGTTCTGCGTATTTGCAAAGCGGGAGATGTCAGAAACCAGAGCCTCCTCTCTGGCCGGATCCTGCACCTTCATGACTATTATCTTCGCAGGTACGCGAACCTTAGCCAGATCTGTCTCGGGAAACTTCTTTTTTGCAAAATATATCGAGGCGGTAGTCTGCCCGCCATTAACTATCTGCATTCCTCGTAACCAGGCCACCCCCGGGGAACCATCAGTTGACCTTCCCAACCTCATCTCGTCAGCCACCAGCACAATCCCGTTATTGAATGCCATGAATCTTTCAGGCGTAGTTCTCAGCGTCGTCTGAATGCCGGCGTTTACCCCTTTTGCCTTTACGCTAAGGAACGAGCGAACATTTGCCTCCAAAAGCCTGGCGCCAAATCTCTCATAAAGAAGCCGGAGTGCCTCACCGGGAATTGCCGTCATCGCGTAGTCGTATTCGCCGTCAGTACCTGGAACGAATACACAAGGAATGGGAGAGCCAGAGACTTGATTGAAATCGACCACCAATTCGTCGCGCGGCTTACCTTCCGACCAGTGCCGGAACAGCCGTTCGATATCCATTACCTCAAGCCTGATCGACTTGCCTGCAATCTCCCTGGTTTTGAAGCTCTTGGATTTCGCTACTCGATCAGTCAGAACAAACACCCTCACCTGCTCAAGCGAGTCATAAATTCCCTGAATATTCAGCGCGAGGGAGTGTACGTCACTCGACGGATCCAGCTTTGGCGCCATTTTTCCTTCAGCACAAAGTGACAGGAATTTCAGACACTGTTGAAGCGCCGTCAGATTCTCCGAGTCAGGAACACCAACAGGCTCATCCACTCCCTCATAGAGGCTGACGAACAGGTCGAGCTGATCAACATCGTCCGACATCGCATAGCCGCTCAGCCGCAAATTCGAATTACCCACCTTTCCCTGAAAGTGACATACCACTGGCTCGAAAGTCATCCCGATTTCTGCCATGTGCTGCATTACAACCTCCGAGAAAACCATCTCGGCATAAGGAGCACCATCACTCATCCCGGCCCGCACCTCTGCCTGCGTATCCCTGAGGAATCCAGCCAACTCAATACTCATATGACTCCCACTCGGTGTAGTGCATCTGAAACGCAAATTCCATGACCTAACGCCTTGTCGAGATCGATTTCGTAAGCCACTCGTCTGACCCCTGACGGAACCGACCCCTGAATCAAGCGAGGAAATCCCTCCAAAACTTCGGCAAGCATTGGCTCATCCGCAACGAACCGCCGTGTATAGCGGTCAAAATGAGACTCGTGTAACCCCGCTGCAAACAGTCTGTCTGAAAACTCCCTGAGTGCCTCGGCGTCGTTAAGCAGACATGCTTCTAATTCCTGTGCAATCTCGGGCAGCGTCTTCCCTGTCTCCGATTGCCTGAGTCGCACTCCGGCCACAAATAGTGGCTTTCTCAGTGCATCGTCAAGTTGTTCCAATGAACTGATTTTCGCCGGGAACCCTTGAGTAGCCAGCGTAGCCTTGACCTCGATGGCGCCAGTACCCAGCTCAAAGTCCTGTATTCCCTCTAGTGGTCCAACCCAGGACTCAATCGCCACTATTGCCGGAACTCCGGCCCTGACCACCGCAGCCAGAAAAGACAATTCACCGGCCAGGCCTATTTCAGCCTCGGCAGAGAGAGCCTGCGCGCCCTTCATCATGAACTCCTGCCAGGCACGGATCCTCGAAAGGAGCACTCTCAGCAACCGTTCCTCCCCATCCCCGGAAACCAGGTCCAGCGCACCCGCCACATCGCAAACCATTTTGGTGAAAAGGTCCAGGTTGCCGGACTCCTTCCGAGACAGGGCGATCCATGTCTTTCCATCCCCGTGGGGATCTGCCCGAGAGACTTCAAACCCCCTTCCCTCCGGCAGTTTCTCTGCGACTGGCATCTTTGCGAACGCAAATCCCGCCAGGAGTGCTTCTTCGTTGCCGGGGAACCGCCGGCCGGCCAAGATTACGCATGGTCCGGCCGGGGCCACGGCAATGCTGCGCCAGCCCTCCTTATCCGAAGCGCCGGAAAGAGCCTTCCACGCCAGTGAAAACTCGTCAGTCGGCCGGCCCATATTCACTCTCCCAGAGCAGATGATCTACCCGATACTCCACAACAGTTCCCGAGTGGCTTGTCGGAAAACTCACGCCGAAGGCAATGACAGGCAATGATTCGTCAGCGATTCCAGCCACCGTTGGATCGAGGGGATAGATAAGAAGCAATCCCCTCTCGCGGGCTGGCTGCACTCCCTGCGCACCATCACCCCGCACACGACGAATTGCAGGGCCACCTGGTATGGCAGGCGGAGTTGGAGGGGAACCGTCGTTTTGTCGGGCCGGATCGGGCTTCCAGGCCTTGACCGAGATGTCCAGTGCTGCTGTCCAGGCCGCTTCATCAAGGTCAATGGCTTCATCACGTGGCGAAAGCAGCCGACCAATTGAATAGCGGTCCGTTATGTCTTTGTCCGGCGTACGAGTCGGCATCCTCGCAATAGAGAGCCCACCCGGGAAGGTGTGTCCACCACCATCTCCTCCACCGATGAGCACCACAGTCCACGATGTCAATTCGCCGACCGCTGCCATCTTTCTGACGAACTCGGTGAGCAAGGCGCTGTTTACCTTGCGGGCCTTCGGATGGGTCGAGTAGTGGGTAAAGAATTCCGCGATGGCGTCTGCGGAAACATCATTCCATAGATGCGATCCCTTCCACTCCTGCTTACCCCCTGCGCGAACCCTTATCGGGTCTGTTTCATGAGGCGTTCCCATGGGTGCGATAAGCCTGCAAGCAGCCTCGAGATTCTTTCTCAGAATTCGCTCGTCTCTATACAGGGAGACAGTTTCAAGCGATTCGCCGCTGAAAGAGAGCTGAAGACTCTTTGCGGAGCGCATCTTTAGTGGTGAGGTAACCATCAGAATCGGGTGAGACTGCACCTTGAGCCCATACTCGCGTGGTGTGGCGCCGCTCTCGGCCATCGTGTCGAATTCGTCGCGCAACTCCTCCGACGCGTCAGCTATGTGACCGAACCACTCAACCAGATCTGATGTCGTGTACAGCCTGCACAAATCAATATAGCCGGGGCGGTATCCAAACCAGCGCCCCATCTGCATCAGTGTGTCGTACATTTTTGATGTACGAACAAAGTAGCTAACGCACAGACCTTCCAGGGTGAGGCCGCGAGCGAGCTTGTCACCACCAATGGCTATCACTTTCAAACCCTTTGGCCTTTGTTCCGCGTAATCAAGTGCATCCTTTGCCGTTCCATTGATCATGCGCACGTCACGGTCGATATCAGACACCACGTCGGGTAGAACATCTACTATCCTGCTCCAATCGGGAACAACTGGCGGTCCGTTTGGCTCCGGAACACTTCTGGCGATGTCGCCGCACGTCGGAACAAAGTCCGTCTCCCATAGGTGTTGCAGATATTCGAGCAGCCCCTCATTGTCGATCCGCCTAGTGAGCCTCTGCTTCATTCGCTTCACGACTTCCTGAACCTGACGATGCACTTCCCTCTGAACGAGGTTGTATCTCGTTACATGAACCAGCATTGAGGAATGCTCCCGTCCCTGCCCGCGAATCTCGCGAACGGCACATGACAGGACGAAGGAAGCGATTGCCGCCAGTAGTGAGTCGGGAACATTGTCCAAGCCCTTGTGCAAGGGCACATGTTCCTTTTTATGCTTAGGAGGCATCCAGCCACCTAGACCTTCTGCATCTGTGTGGTCGGACACATCGCGGATAAGCGGCAGGCCTACCCGGCCTTCAGAAGATCGGAGCCCAAAGACGCGAGCCGGCCCAACATAATTGGATGGAGCTGCAAGATTGATGATGAATGACTGGGGAAAAAGATCAGGTCCTTCCTCGGGCGTAGCATTGCGCCTGTGTATAAAGATGTTCGCAAACGGTGTTGCCGTATATCCCACGTAAGCCGACTTGGCGAAGGAGTTGAGTATTTTTCTGATTCTGCTGTTGATCGCCTTCGGCTCGTGCTCGGAATTCGGCGTCCCGTCATCATTGAACAATTGCTCCCCTGTATCGACGGAAGCATGATCCGACTCGTCATCGATCAAGAGCAGGGGAAGGTTTGATACGAATCGACGGCCTGTCGCGGCTTCAGTGGCGTCAGCAACATGGTTCCTGATCCATTTAAGGAGACGTTCAAGCACGGTCTTGTTTTTCTTGACGACGAAAAGCCAAGGCCGCTGCTCTGGCGATATTGCATAGTGCTGTGCAACCTTTGTATTGAAGTCACCGTTGTTCGAACGATTGGTTGCGCAATTTGGTCGGATTTCAGGATCAGAGTCTATCTCACCAACTCCAATCAGCTTTACGCTATCGATCGTTATGGATGTTTCGTATCCTAGGAATCCTTCCTCGAGGCGAATCTGCGTCTGGGACCGAAGATTGTTGTGAAGGCCGGCGAGCACGATAATGATCTTGTAGCCCGCATCGGCTGCCTTGCACAAGAGTCCCGAGTAGTTTCCCGTTTTTCCTGACTGAACATGGCCAACCACCAGCCCGCGACGATCCCATGATCCGTCGCGCATCGGATCTTCAAGAAGCCCGAGGATCTTGTCTGTAGACTTGTCGAGTGCATCGACCGCAGTGGTGGACAACTTCCTTTCGAGCATGCCCTGATACCGCTGCCAATAGCGCCAGTCGCGCTTTCGTCCGGCAACAAGCCAAGGCACGTGCCCCTGATTGTCGACAAGAGTCGAATCCTGGCCGATCCAGTGACTGAACCGGCGTATCAACTCGGAGACAGCAGCCTCTCGATCCAACTTTCCCTCGGGATCCAGAATCGGAACAGCCATGTCCACCTTGGCAGTAATCAGAGTCGGCGTTATGGCTTCTCCCCTGTCAAATTCCTTGCGAAGAAGCGTCTGGGCAATGCTGATTAGCCCTTGCAGGCCGGAGCTTTCGTCCTGTTGCATACGGTAGGTCCTTTAAATACTCATGCCTTTCGCAGAATCGCCCGGCAGGGCCGAAACGAGATCCGGAAAATTCTGAAAAGGGTCTGTTGTCGCCAGCATCCTCTTTGCAGAGGCCGGTGACATCCCACGTCGATCAACCATGTCCGAATACAGTGTTTCGAGAACCTCGACCACACCACTCGTCGGCTCACCCGCAAAACCCGTCCTTGGAGTCTCCCTGTTCTCGGACGTATCTAGCCAGATGCGCTGTACCGGGACCGTCTCTTCCACCACCCTGAGCATTGCACGAACCAAAGGTAGCGAAGGTCCTGCGGCTTCAAGTACAGATGACACCGCTGGATGACTCTCATCGACCCTGTATCTAACACCTGCGGACGTGTGTTCGACCCGCCATGCATGCTCGACGGGAGCGCCCCCGATACCAGGTGCAGGTGAACCTCTATAGGCAAAAACCTTTCTTGCACGATCGCGGGTGTCTTCTGCAAGCCTTGTAAGCCAAGGTCGCATGGAAACCGGAATTCGTGCTGTCGATTTTCTAATGTCAATCTTCCAGTCAGCATCAGCGGTATTTGATATGTCCAGTCTGATGCGGGCCAGTCTTTGGGCCTCCTCCCTGTTCCATGCCCTTCCCTGCCCCAGCCCAAGCCACCCTCCGGCAAGAAGCAGTCTCTCGTTTCGATATACGTAAAAGCCCTGCTGCGCTGTCCAGCCTTCCGGACCAGCGGCCTCATCATGTTCCGTTGCTGAAAGACGATCCTTGTGTGGAAGCACGTGACATTCCACTTCCACCATACCAAATGGGGTCGCTCGACGTTCGATCGGTGAGTTCCATGGTTTTGATGGATGCCCCGACATAAATGGATCCCATGGCATGACAGCACGGTCGTTGATGAACAGCCTCAACTTTGCCTTTGGGCCCTGCAAAAGCCTATGAAAAACCATTGCCAATCGTCTCTCCACAACGTCTATGAGATCTCCGAAGTGTTCGACTGTATAGTCAGCCGTAACTATTCGATCGAGCACCTCCCATATCACCAGGGTTCCTGAACTTCGAGTGGACAATGGGGCAAGCTTCCCTTCAGAACCTTTTGCAGGACCTTCAAACAATAACCAGCCCTCGTCAGGTCTTGCAGCAATGGCATCCAGATCCCACCTCAGACAGGAACGCGTAGCTCCATTCATTACTGAAGCAACCGTCAGACGCCTGCACTGGGAGAACGACGCGGTCTTGAGTCCCATACCGAAACGCCCAAGATCTGAAGCATCCCGCTGATCAAGTGGACTCTTGTCCCCAAGGGTCATCGCTGCTTCGAGTTGGGGGTCGGACATTCCTCGTCCGTCATCAAGCACCGAGATGAAGCTATGCACCCCATCCCACACAAAGGAGATCCGCACCTCTCCTGACTGAGCTGACACGCTGTTATCGACAATGTCTGCCAAAGCAGCGGCAGTTGAATATCCGAGACCGCGAAGAGCCTCAAGCATCGCGCTCGCCCTCGGCGGAGCACTCCTGAAATGTTCGCTCATATTCTGTACTCCATTCCCGGATATGGCGTGAATCCTGCCGCCAGCAACATTCGAATCAAGGTCCGAGTCTGGGCTCCTCGCCAGAGACACTTAACGGTGATGCCACCCCGTGGTCGCCGATCATCCACTTCTGCACCGGCAGCTCGCAGTCTCAAAATCAATTCATCGATTTCAACAGATCGAGATTTCGACAGGTCGACCATTGGTAAAGCAGGAACATCGACTCGTACCGATAGACTGGCCACGACATCTTCTTTCGCCGGCGCCTTGACGGGCTGACTGATTTTTTCCGTCACCACAGGCGGCAAATCCAGAAACTGGCGCAACATGTCAGCCCGTACCGGATGTGCCAGTTTTTTTAGGGCGGTCGCCTCGATTTGCCTGATGCGCTCTCGGGTAACGTTAAAAACCCTTCCTGTCTCTTCGAGCGTCATCGGATCCCCTGACTCCAATCCGAACCGGAGGGAAATTATTTTTGCCTGTTGCGGTTCAAGTTCAGAAACGATGCTGCAAAGTAGATTCGCCAAGGCGAAATGTTCAGACTGAGCTGCCGGATCCGACCTTTCGGATTCATCAAAAATATTGTCCATGGGAGCCACACCCTCGTCATCCGGTTCGTGCAAGGGGACAGGTTCAGTCATACGATTCAGGAGAGCTACCACTTTAGCTTTTGACATCGAGAGGTGGTCGGAAAGCGACGACAACGATGGCATTGCACCATTCATCCTTTCGAGAATATCTGCCTCACGCTGCACTCTCAAGGCAGTGTCATGGACATGGACAGGTGTACGGATTGTCTTTCCCTGATCTGCTACTGCTCTGGCGGCCTGCTGACGAATCCACCAAGTGGCGTAGGTCGAGAAGCGAAAGCCCTTGTGCCAGTCATACCGCTCAACGGCCTTCATCAAACCTATGTTGCCCTCTTGGATGAGGTCGTCAATAGCCAACCCGTGACCTTGGTAACGCTTGACCATGGATATGACAAGTCTGAGGTTGGAATTGATCATCGTTTCCCGGGATTCGCTGTAACGCAGTAACCCACCCGCAAACTCAATCGCCGCCGCAGAATTGTCTCCACTAGCCGCCTCACCTAAGGACAGGAGATACGAAGGGGATAGTCTCACAGCCACAAGTGCCTCGCGAAGCAATCTAGCTTCGGAAACCGGCACCCGCCCTTTAGAGGCGAGGGCTTCAACTGCTGCCGCACGCTCCAGAAATTCCCGGGTTGTCTCCGAGACCCTGATGCTCTCGTCCGATTCCTCGTCCGCAATTTCGTCAGAAATCAACTGGCTTTCAGCAGACGCGCGCTCCATTCCTTCCCATACGGAGTCCACATCCAGAGTACCCGATCGCACCTGTTCGACAGTCGCAAAAAAAGCGTCAAGGCCCGCTGGCCACCTCCCAAGGGCGTCAATTGCACGATAGATTCCCTCCTCCATGCACCGACCAATCGCCACCTCCTCCTCCGCCGTAAGCAGACGAGTTCCCCGCATATCCCTTATGTAGTGACGCATAGGCTCATTACGGCCGGAGCCAATGTCCTCGACGAACGTCATCGCATCACGTATTTCCTCTTCTAGATCTTCATCGCCCCACCAAGATTCATCATCTTCATCCAGAACTACGCGTTCGTCCGTTTCGGCACCAATGTCGCCCAAGGCCAGACGCAACACTGCTTCAGCCATCAGGTTTCTCGTTCCATCTTCACCGACTGTGGCTGATACAACCAGCGCTTCTGGAACACTCCCCTCATCAAGCGCTCTCCGAAACAGCCTTGACAAGCATCTTGCTGACTCATCCCCATCAACACTGAAAATCGGAACGGCCCGATCGGGAAGGAAAACATCAAGCCCTCCCCAATCCTCCGACGTATCTATCGGAACATGTGCAGATATGATTCGGTTAGCCGTTATCGCTGCATCGAACAAGGATTCATCATTCTCCGGTGCGTCACAATCGTCTTCGGCTTCCCAGCCCGTTACATCAATGTCCGGACCATCATCATTTGAGGATCCTGATTCAACATTTCCGAACTCAGGATGCAAAAACGAATCCACGACCTCATCCTTCATCGGGCGTGCGAACGGCTCCAGAATGGTAATTGCGCCATCGGCGGATTCAACCTTGGCGATTGCAAGTGCATCTCTCCCTCTCGAATCAACAAGATATGGATTTGCGCCGGATGACATAAGGATTTCGCAGATAATGGGCTTGTTTCGAGATGCGGCGAGCATGAGTGGTGTCATTCCCGAACCGTCTCTTGCGTTGGGATCATCACCGCGTCTCAGATGCATCCTCACGGCGGTCTCGACGCCCGCGAGCACTGCCATCCGGAATAGAGGATTTAACAAGGGACTAGGCACCAATGCGGACCCTGGTCAAATTTACATTTGTGGCCATTCAACCTCAGTATGCGCAGAGGGCTGACAACTCCTAACACCCATCCGATACTTGCTGAAGAATCTGGCTATCGACACGATCCACTTGAGCCCCTCCCGATTAGTATTTTCTTAATCATATCTTGCACCTAGCTCACTGGATGAGCCATTTTTTGATGTCTGCTAATCCGCCACACCCCGGTCGTACTCCGAAAGCAATACGAGAAGATCCAACTATGCAGACTAGAAAATGAAGTTGAAATTTGGCGGCACGGACGTCAGGCTCTTACCATAACCATCATGATCCGCTCTCAGCCGTCACGATCTTCCTTGCCCTTGCGACCACTGATAATGCTGTTACTGAAGAGGTACGTGGCAAGGTGTTCGCAGTCACCGATGGCGATACGCTCTCCTTGCTGGACGCCACCAGTCAGCAACACAAGATTCGTTTCGCCGGCATCGATGCCCCTGAATCTCGACAACCCTTTGGTCAGAGGGCGAAGAAAGCAACTCAGTCACCCGGCCTACGGGAGGCCAGGGGTCGTGATTTGGCATAGGCACGACAAGTACGACCGTATCGTAGGCAAACAAGCCTTTTTGCCACAAGAGCCTATGGGAATTTTGCTGACTTGGGGCTCACCTGATGCGCCACAAAAACCTCTGCGAATCTGCGGTAAGCCATGCTCTGTTCCATTCGCCGCCTAAGGCTTCGTCTTGGTTGCCTTGTCCTGGTCACGAATTTCTTTGGCCACTTCGTCTGGCAAGAGACTTACCACAGCTTCTCGGTTTAGTTTGACTCCAGCAAAGATGAGAAGGCGAAGTCTCAACCTAGGGCTCGCCGGACGCGCATCCCTTGCTACTTCCGACAAAAACACGTGATTGATATCGATCGCCTTGGCGAGCTGGCGAATCGATAACTTTTTTGTCGTGCAAAGATCCTGGATCAACTTGGGCCAGTTCATTTGACGATGATACCTTGTCTTGACAGTCGTTATCTAACAGCATACAATGTTACCTGTTACGTACCAATTATCACCCACACCTATCCATGAACCCGAATCTGACAGATGCCCGAAAAGAAGTCGCTACTATGGGAAAAGTATCGGACAAGACCAAAGCACACTATCAGGCGATGGTGCGTCGACTCATGGATGGGCGTGCAGCACCGCGCTCTAAGCGCACCGCCCGGCTGTATCGTGCCGCCTGGGTTTGGTACCAGCGATCGAGCTTGGCCAGGCTCCTCGCCGTGTGGGACGTCGAACAAACCGACGAAACCGTGAATAGGATCGCCACTCACCTAGCGGCACTGCGCGGTATCCGTGCGGCCGATCTTGCATCCGGGAGCGGGGCATCATCGAAGAAGAAGGGGATGGAAGCGCTCCCCCCCGCGTGGCCATCAACCCTGATTGAGTCCGCGCAGGAGACGGAGCTTCGCGCGGTGCTGTCGGTCCTGGCTCTTACCGGCATTCGCCCATCCGAACTGGAGAAGGGCCTGAGAATCGAACGCAAAGACAACTCCCTCGCCATCACCGTGACCGGTGCGAAGTTTGACTCCGACCGTGGCCACGAGACCAGAACCATCACGCTCCCGATCGAAGGAACTCTGGTTGATAGCATCACCAATTACCTAAACGACCTCGGCACTGAAAGCGCAACCGTGAGCGCAGATCCATCGCGACTTAGACGGGCGCTGAGCAAGCTGGGCCAGCAAGCCTTCCCGGGTCTGGGATACCGGATGACGCCCTATACGCTTCGCCATGGGGTGGCATCTGCATGCAAGAGCCAGAAGCTTGATCCCACAGAAATCGCCAAGATCTTGGGCCACCGCTCAACGAAGAGTCAGAGCTATTACGGGCGAGCCAGTCTTGGCCAGGGGGGAGCCTATGCAGAGGTGCGCGCCACGACATCCGGTGAGATAAAGGATAACGCCCGTGATCCCCGCTGCCTCCACGTTGTCTTCCGTGACACCGAAGTGACCTCCAAGTGACACGGCGAGACCAACACTGCGACACCACCGTGACCAAATAAGGCAAGGAGACCACCATGCGCCAACCTGACATCATTGTGCGAGGACTGGGTCGCCCGACTGAAGAGCAGCCGGCTTCGGATATGGTGAGCCTCCTGGTCAATGGTGATGGCGGGTGGGAAGAAAGGGAGGTCGACCTGGCAGCGATATCGAAGGCACTGGCCGGCAAGACGGCACCGGTACGTGATTCGACTCTGACGGCACTGATTCGCGTCAAGATAAAAGACATCAAACTGGCCCGCAACCGTGGCGCAACGTGGTTGCAAATCTGCGACGCATTCGTTGACTCAGGGGTCCCCTTTGATCCGAACACCATACGAAAACTGTATTGGCGAATCACCCAAGAAAAGCACCCACAAGGAACATGCAGGAAACACAAAATTCAGGAGAATAAACATGGCTAATAAATTCATCCTCAACCGGTTCCCCTCCATGATCGCGGACTGCGGAATCGATTCAGCCTTGCTGGATCTCGCGGAGCATCTTCTGAGCATCGTGATTCCCTCTGCCTCGCCGATCGGGTGCACTACACAGGAGATCAACAAATGGGTGGCCGAGGAAGCCGTCAAGCTGCCAAGCACAGCATTCGATGTCTGCGTCCTCACCCTCGAATCCGTTTTGGCCGGGCACCCCGGCGCCACAAAGTTTCTGCCGGACTTCGTGGCCACAAAAGAAAGGGCGCGAGCGGCAAGGAAAATGGTGTTCGAGTTCGAACAGGCCAGGACTCTCGTCGCCGATCTTAAGCTGGAAAATTCCGCAGCCCTTTATGGGAAGTTGGGAATACCCGCGCACCTAATCACCCCACTCAAGAAGACGGGGCAGGGTGAGGATTGGTATCCACCGCCGCCATACCTGAGCGGGCGTGATCATAGCGGACTGCCGTGGGGTACGCCGGTCATGACGTGCAGCTCGCGTGAAGAGGCCTAACCTTGGCCAAACGACCGCGTTCGATCCGGGTGAATCGGGGGGGGGCCTTCATCAACACGAGCAACCACCAACACCGATCTTCACCAAGGTGTATAGGCTCACCGCCCGAACAGACCATCCCCTGCTGCGTTCCTGAGTAGTTCCGTCATCCCCCAGGTGCAACGCATCCGCCCTTGCCAGAACCTTGAACGCCGAGGTAACGGGTCCGGCTTGCCCCGGATTTCCGTAAACCGATCCGACGAGAGGACTTGTGGCGACCAATCAACCGATACGGAAGGGGAATTTAGCCATGGCCACCAGGACAGAAAAGGAACAGCAAATCGACGAGGCGCTTGCGACGCTGATGACCCGCAGCGCGTACGAAAAAAGGCTGAATGCGCTGAGGGCAGCATTTCCGTTTGTTCCTAAGGATGCTGAACTGAATCCGGGACCGGGACGTCTGCGCCTCCTCGAGGCCCTGCTAAAGCGCACTGAGCGGGCTATCGGACGGGCAAAGATTTCGTTCTTCGAAATCCGGGGAGACAACCCATTGGAAATCGAAGCATGGATCGACACCGCCAGCGAGCTGCCGGAAGGCCGGCGGTCGGCGCTGAACAGTGCGCTGAAAAACTTCACCCGGACCGCCAACGCCACCTGTCGCTTGTGCGAGAAGCCGAGCGAATCGAGAAGCCTCAGCTTCTTCAGTGCCCATGGCCTTTGCCAGCAACACGAGGAGATCGGGAAATACGGCATCCAGTTCGCGGACGATGATCGCTCCTGCCTCGCTGATCTAATTGAGGAAGCCGAACACGCGGAGAGAAAGGCCAACAATGCGAGCGTCGGCAAGTCAGTGATCGATGTCATCGCGACCGAAGTGCCGGAGGACGACTATGGCCAACCCGAGCACATCACGCCCGCCATCGAAATGTATGGAAAGGAACAGGCCGCCAAGCTCGACAAGTACGCAAAATCTCGCGGGGATCGCGACGCCCGCCAACGGTTCCAGGCACTCGCCGATCAACTCAACAAGCGAGACAACTGGCGCTCGCTGGCGCTCCTGCCAGACGACTGGCAAGCGAAACTGGATGAGGTCGAGGAATCCTTCCCCAACTTCTCGGGGTTCCTCGATTTCCTCCGCTATCAATTCATCCTCTCTGACAAAAGTGACAAGGTGATCCGGATCAGTCCGGTGGTGATGAATGGCGCGCCCGGGATCGGCAAAACCGAGGTGATGCACCGTCTCTGCATGTCCCTCGGCCTGCCACCTCCGACCTATTTCGATTTCGCCACCATGCAAAACTCCGCACGACTGGTGGGGACCGATTCGCACTGGGCGAATGCAGCAGAAGGTGAGCTGTTTCGGGCGCTCGCCTTGGGCAATATCGCCAATCCGATCGCGTTCATCGATGAGATCGAGAAGGCCAGCGGCGAAGGAAAATACAATCCGGTCTCCGCGCTTCTCGGACTGCTGGAGTCGACGTCAGCAAGTCGATTTCAGGATCTGAGCCTGCGTGACTTCCAGATCGATGCATCCCATGTCAATTGGCTGGCGGCATCGAATCAATCTGAAATCCTCGATGAGCCGATCAAAAGCCGGTTCACCATCCTGCAAATTCCAAGTCCATCTCCGGAGCAGATGCGCCGGATCCATCAGGCGATCTACAACGAGCTCCTGTCCGGTGAACCATGGGGTAGTCTCTTCCAGGAAATTCCGGATGGGACACTGGATGCCCTGATCGGCGTTTCACCACGTGAAGCCAAGCGGCTGCTGCGAACCGGAGCAGGCAGTGCGCTCCTGGCAGGACGGAACGAAATCCGCCCAGAGGACGTTAGCCAGTTCAAACCCAAACGAAAAATGGCGGCGAACTTCGTCTGCAATGACGCGGTGGCGTAGCCGACCGCCCACATCGGACACGGAAGCGACATCGACATCCAGGGCATGGAACCCCGCCCGACAAGGGCGAGGACTCCTTCCGCCGGCCTTGTCCCGGTAGATGGATTCCTCGCCTGATCTGAACGTGAAAACAGGTTTCAATAGCCTCGACGCCTGGTCATATTGCTGATCACACCAACTTCGATTACTTGAGTTTCCACACATGCGTCCCGACTTCGACACCCTCGATCTGCCACCAGATCCGCCATCCACCGGAGGCCCCATCACGGTCTTTTACGACTGCGAGTTCACGGATATCACCTCGGATGCCGACCTGCTGTCGATCGGCTTTGTGGCGGCCGATTCGGAGAACGAGCTCTATATCGAGATCGGCGATGCCAATCGTGCGCAGGCAAGTCTCTTTGTACGCCACGAAGTCCTGCCGAAGTTTGGCATGCACAATCCGCAGGTACTTAAGAGAGTGGGTGCAGCAGCACGCATCGAGGAGTGGCTGGATGATCTGCGTGGCGGCGATCGGCAACAGCAGATCGTGGTGCTTTCTGATTCGACATGGGACTGGCAGTTCCTCCTCGAACTCTTCATCCCGATGCCGGGAGAACCGCCCTGGGCGCGATCCTTCAATGTGGCCAGCCGCCTGGTTCAACAGTACCTGGATAGTGGTCGGCAAACGGCATGTTTCAACGAAGCTTTGGATATGTTTCACCGGGAGCACCGGCAGCAGCATCACGCCCTGGTCGACGCGCGTGGTCTCAAGCTGGCTTACATGGAATCGAGGTTCGCGTGATCTGGCTTCTTGGTGACGTCCATTCGCATTTCGACCACATCGAGCGTGCGATTGATACCGTGGCCGAAAAGCCTTCGGCCGTCATATTTTTGGGCGACATCGAGCCACCGCTGCCCTTGTGGAAATGCTGTGCCGGTATCGAGGCGCGTGGCATCGAGTGGTACTGGGTCATCGGCAACCATGACACTGACAACGAAAGCAACTACCAGAACCTGTGCGATACGACGTCGATGGCGCACAACCTCGACGGCAAGGTGTGCGTAATCGATGGCGTTCGCGTCGGCGGATTCGGCGGCATCTTTCGCGGGGAAGTCTGGCATCCGGATCTCGATGATGGAAAGCCCAGGCATGCCACCTATGCTGAGTTCGAGAGGTACATCCGAAGCAACGCCAGCCTGAAACGGAGGCTAACAAAAAGGGATCTCGTCCAGATGCAGGCTGTGTCACCGGAGAGCCCGCATTGGGAAGGCGCGGTCCTCGATGCCTCCCGCACCGGCAAGCTGCTCAAGCATCGCAGCACAATTTTCCCGTCGGACTACGAGCGTATGGCGAATCAAGCGGCCGACGTACTGGTAACGCATGAGGCCCCGAGCTGCCATCCGCACGGTTTCAAGGAGATCGACCGGCTCGCACAAGCGATGGGCGCCACGGTAATTCATGGGCATCATCATGACTGCCTCGACTATTCGCAATACTTCGATGACCAGGGATTTCGTGCTTATGGTGTCGGATTTTGCGGGATTTCGAGCTATGCCCCGAAAACGGGAGTGGTGACAACCGTGGTCGCCGGTGATTTCGATGAGAGCAGGAAGCACAGGGGTTCGCGGTGATCAGAGCAATCCGGTATCGATGATCAGCTCCAATTTGGTATTTCGACTGCAAGCCTAACCTGGCTCACGTAGTGAGCTTAATGCATGGCAGTATGGCTCTTCGTCATGTGTTTGAAGAGTGACCGCCATGAGCCCAAGTGAAAAATTCAATGCCGACGATATCGTCATCTCTCAGCCAAGGTGCTTCTCTTGTAAGCACTACACTGGCGATCTTGCTTGCCATGCGTTCCCAGAGGGAATACCCGGAAACGTTATAACGTGGGATTTGCCCCATGATGAACCAATTCCAGGCGACAAGGGTATTCACTATGAATCGCCTATATGATCATTCGGATACGACAGGGTTCGGCGAAAGCAAGTAAGAATTTTCGAATACGTACTTGAGTTTTCTAATTGCGGAGAGATTATGCGAGTCGGAACTTGGAACGTGGAGTATGCATACCAAAAGAGGCTCAATGCATTGCATCAGGTTCTTGCGACCAATAGAGCCGATATATGGATTCTCACCGAGACTCATGACGATCTTGTTCCAGAAAATTGCACCCATGTCGCTCACTCTGATCCACGACCCAAGAATTGGTCTGGAATTCGCACTGGGAGCCGTTGGGTATCGATCTGGAGCACCTTCCCCATCATCGAGCAAGTTTCGGTGGCCTCTTGTGATCGCGAACGTACCGTAATTGCATTGCTGGATATCGGGCAGGCAAAGCGACTCTTGGTCTATGGAACCGTTCTCCCGTGGAAGGGGGATCGTGGAATACAGGACTGGTCGGAACATCATCGCGTCATTCCGAACCAATGCGCCGAGTGGCGTGAACTTAGAAAGTCATATTCAGATGCGATGTTATGTGTTGCGGGCGACTACAACACTGATATGGGTACGGGCAGCTACTACGGCACTAAACAAGGCATCGCATCATTGCGTGCTGGTATGTCAGAAAGCGAATTGTTTTGTGCAACGGAGCCGGATCGTTTCCCTGTGGGAAAATTGTCATATCCCCCTATCGACCACATTGCATTGCCTAGGGCATGGCAGCAAACAACTTCCGTCGTTGCAGCATGGCCGGCTGACAAGCAGAATCTATCTGACCACAGCGGTTTGGTAGTTGAAGTAGCGATTTGATCGGTCCTGACGCTCCATTAGGCAATGTATGAGATATCTTCTCGACACAAACGTACTGCTTAACGGCCTGTTCAATCCATTGGCTCACTCTCGCAAGGTGCTAGAGAAGGTGCACGATGGTGCCTTGCAAGCATGCATCTCAAGGTACATCGAATTGGAAGCCCGAGAGAGGATTGAAAGGCTTAGATCGAGTACAACGCAGGATCTCTCTCCAATCCTTGATGGCTTTCTCGGTCTTGGAGTTCTTCCGGTCGTGGATGACGTCGGAAACCTAGACGACCCAAGATTGAAAATAATAAACAGGAAAGATCGTGCTGTAGTAGCGACCGCACTTTGTGCCGGCTACGCTATATGCACCAATGACATTGAGGACTACCGCAAGGTGGCTGATCTTGGTTTAAAGGTCATTACTTCATTCGACTTAGGACGAGATGGGGCAATTGGCCTGCATACCGTGTTTCGATTCTTTCCTCTCAATTCTTCTCATGGGGCTGTATACATAAAATTTCATCCGCAATGGACTGGGGTTCGATTCTCTGCGGATACGAATGAGCGGTTTTGCATCTTCGACCAAGTAGGACTTGGTAACCTTTCCTACATTGCCTCGAAATCATCCTTCGTGTTTGAAGGCGAGGGAGTTCCTTCCGTTTCGCTCGAGGTGAAAGAGATACCGGCAGTCACCTCGCTTGTCTTCTCCTATAGCGACACGGAAGGTGTTTCGATTTATTTCGGGCTTAATGGCCTCTCTGAATCAGCTAAAGGTACATGGGACGGCACCAAAGCCCGAATGGGAAGGCTTTTTCCAACGCATGACAGACATGGGAATAATCAACTCTTCGGATGTATTCCAGTTATGACTTCATTTCCAAGCAACCTCACTGCGAAGGCGGCGCGGAAACTGCTAAAGGAGGTCGTCGTTCCAGACGCAGAGGAGCGGTTTTCGCTCGAGGATGTCGTGTCTCGGTTTTATACCTAGAGATAGATCCGCAAGCCGAGATCAGTTTTCTCCCATCGCGCTACTTAGGTAAGCAAACGTCGCAAGTGACTTCCGAGTGAACTGCGTGTGTCCTTTATTGGGAGTGCCGGTTCGCCGAACGAGGGAGCCATTCTATGAGTCGTCAGCCTGAACGGCAGCTAGCCGGCGTATAGCCGACCGAGTTTTGCTCCAGGTCCAACGGCAGCAACGCCCGATAACCGGTCTTGCTTCTTGTCACTGAATCGTCTCATCCAGATCTTCGCCATCCACCCCGGTCACCATCGCCATAACGCCGACCAGCGCCTCGGTGCCATCACGAAGCAGTCCCACGCTTTCGTTATCGAGGGTAGTGGCCCCCAGCAGCTTTCCCAAGTCCGGCAGTTGCATCTCGCCATACTTTCGGGCGTAATGGGCTGCCTGCATCGCCAGGATTCTTGCCACCTCGGCGAGGTCATCCTTGGTAGCGCTGGCTATCATTTCCTCCGAGAGTTGCCAGTACGCACGGAATTCCTGAAAGGTTGGATCCTTGGTATCCATCGGTCGGCTCCTGGTCATCGCTCTTCTGGCAGTTCAGTCCGGATGGATACTAGCCGACACCCTCCATGGACGGGTAGTCGGTGTCACTGATGGCGACACTCTCACCGTGCTGGACGCCACCAATCAGCAGCACAGAATTCGCCTCGCCGGCATTGATGCTCCGGAGTCTCGGCAACCATTCGGCGAGAAGGCCAAGCAGTATCTGTCCAAGCTGGCCTTCGGGAAGAATGTGACCGTCGAGTGGGCCAAGAGTGACCGCTATGGCCGTATCGTCGGCAAGGTGCTCGTTCCACCAATGGAATGCGACACCTGCCCACCCTCCAAGGATGCCGGGCTACTCCAGCTCGAGGCCGGTCTGGCATGGTGGTATCGCCAATACAGGAAGGAGCAAACGCTCGTGGATCAGGGTTACTACGAATATGCGGAGTACGTCGCGAAAAGAGAGCGAACGGGGCTATGGGGTGATTCCGATCCACTACCGCCATGGGAGTGGCGGAAGCAGAAACGCTATGAGTTGTAACTCTTAGGTGATGATCGAAATTTTAGGAAGGTCATCGGCCAGAGCGGAAAGCAGCCCACCGTCGATGAACTTCTACTTCGCACCCAAAACTGCCATACGTGACCCTAGGGATTCGTTGGTTGGTGTCTGAGTGGAGCTGAGGTTGGCGGCTACTAATCATGGATAAGTCCTCGAACTGGAAGGCAATTGGACGATGCTGTCGCCGCTAACGGTCCCCGTCATTGCTGATGGGCCGACTGCATTCTTTGCAATCTGTGAAAGAAACCATGTCGGGCGCGCTATCTCGACCATGAGCTATGGTAGTGGTTTCGTACTCCGGCATTCAGGGACTTCACTCTTCAATCACTACAGGGATCGGAGCGTTCCGACATGATTTGTCGTAGCGGCTCCCTATATTGGGGGGTATCTCGTATGGATGCCATTTGCGATCAAAAGCAATGACGAATCAGGATCAGTTCGCCGCCAAACCAGGCCGGATGCCCACCACGATTCGCTGCGACGTCGAATATCATTTCCTTGCCCAAGGGGCGCTGCGGCATCTGCTGGAGCGAATCTCGGCAGCGGACAAGCTTTCCACTGGGGAGCGGTACTTGTGCGAGCTTCTGAACAGCTACTTCAGGGCGTGGGAGACCGAAATGGCGGGATGCGTTCCAAACACTCCGGCAATGGCCGTTCAAGGGATCCTTGGCCTGCTGAAGTCGATTCGTGAACGTGACAGTGTTCCAATTGAATACGCCGGCCTAGTAGACGCCCTGATCCAATTCGCAAACCAGTGGCGACGGGAGCTTTGCGCGCTGGCGTCGAATTCTCCGGACGTTGCCTGTGATTCCTTGCCCCGGGAAGCACCATGAGCCGGTACTTCGGACTTTCCAAGTCTCGTCTGATTGAATGGCGGCAGTGCCCGAAGCGGCTTTGGCTCAAGATGCATCGTCCGGAATTGATCGAAACCTCTGCCGAAACCGAGCACGCCTTCCAGGTCGGGTATGAGGTTGGCGAGGTTGCCCGGCGGCTTCATCCCCAAGGTGTCTTGATAGATGCCAAGGACTTGGGTGAACCCTTACGGCAAACACGGGATGCTCTTTCCCGTAGCCCGGGCGTACCTCTGTTCGAGGCGACCTTCGAGCGCGAGGGCGTTCTGGTGCGAGCGGATCTCCTTCTTCCTGAATCCAACGGCTACCGAATGGTCGAAGTCAAGGCGGCCACTTCGGTCAAAGACTATTACTTGGAAGATGTCGCGATCCAGCGATGAGTCTCTCACTGGCCGACTACTGTGCGCTGGACACCCTGGCTATGGTCCGGCTTACCGAATTTCTCTTGGTTGGATTGGATGAGTCAAGGCCGAAGGGGCATCGGAGCACTATATGATTTGCAGCATTTGCGAAAGGCGAGGAACCCATGAACTCTCTGAATAACATCAAGGCGGACGTAACAAGTGCACTGAACACGGTAGCTGAACGGGCTGAATTCGAGAACTGGGATTGGGGTACCGGCATTTGGACAATTGCATTGAAAAACGAGCTTGCACGCCTCGCCAGGAAATATGGGTACGACGTTTGCGCTGCCGGGGCCGAGAGCGTCAAGTACGGGGAGTGGCTATACGACCTTTGTTGGTATTCCATGACGAAAAATGGTGGCGACAGCTATCTACAACGGATTGTCTTGGCTGCGGAGCTCGAGTGGAAACCTGAACCTTCTGGCGATGGCGATTTCGAGAAACTGATACAGGCCCGATGTCACCACCGTCTATGGATATTTGGCACCAAAACACAAGCCGATATAGAGAGCATGTTCAAAGTATGTAAGAGGCAGATCGCGGAGTTTGAAGGCAGTCAGAACGGCGACCACTATCTATTGGCTGGAATCGCAAACCTGCCGTCAAATCGCCGATATGTAGTCGAAGAATACATAGTGGCCAACCTTTAGAGACGAAATTTTTCCTTTCAGGACTGATATACAGTCGCCAAGTCCTTGGCGGTCGCAGACGTGAGATTACGAAGCACCACCGGCTTTAGCACTTCAACCCCATCTCCAAATCCAAGCAACCACCATTTCAACTGGGGGGTGTCGGCCACCGTTGCCGTAACCCTCAGCGCGTCGTCGGGCAGCGGTTCGATGAATTGATCCTTGCTGAGTGGCGTCTCGAAGAGGTGGTCGCCATAGCCGGCCTGGAAGATCAATTCCACCTTGATCTTCTCTCCCGCCCCGAATCCCCAGGTGCCGAGATCGGCCTGCCGGTCGATGGAAAAATCTTTCGGATACACGGCACTGTCTTCAAGCAATGCCGCTGACTGAATCCGGTTGATCGCCAGCAGGCGCGCGTCTTCGTAGTCGAAGATGCGACAGCAGAGATACAGCATCGGCCCCCGCTGGATCAGCGCCAGTGGATGAATTCGGTACTCGACGGCAGACTTTTCGCCCCGTCTCCGGTAGCGAATGCTGACCTGCTTCTCGTAGAGCAGGGCTTCGGAAATGACATGCTGCACCACGGCGTCAATTTTCGACGGCAGAAGGGGTTGGGTGGGCGGCACGGATCGCACCTTGTCCAGCCATGATCGGCCTCGACGCGGCATCGGTTCCACATCGAGCCGCCTGCGGGCGGCCTTGAAGTAGGGCTGCAACTGATCGACCATCGGCGCCGGCAACAGGTCGCGCAGGTGCTGCTCGGCCATGGCCAGGGTCAGCGCCTCGGGTACCGAGAGGCCGGGCAGATCGAAGCTCGCCGCGTCCTTCTGCCAGCTCCAGCCGAAGGGCTTTTCTCGGTCGTCGCAAAGCAGCGGAAACACCTCGGAAAGTTCGTTCAGGTCGCGTTGGATGGAGCGCTCCGTGATGTCGAAGCCGGACTCGATCAGCCCGCGCCGGATGTCCTGGACGGTGACTTTCTGCGGATAGCGTGGCACCCGCCGCAGCATGTGCCACTGGCGGAACAACGCGTCCTGGTTCTTGGGCATGACCCCTCCACAGTTCGATACTTTCACTGGACGCACTCTCCGCTTGGGTGACGGCGAATTGTCCAGCCTGCTTGCGACACAGTACGTCGTATCGCGCACAGATAATGGATTCATTTACGGTCAACAGTCAATCCTGCATTGCCGGTGATCGACAGCTTCCATTCATACCATCACCCGGAGTACCCCATGAACCGACGAGAATTCCTGACACGCATCCCAATCGCTGCCGCCGCAGTGCCGACCGGGGATGCACTGGCAATGCTGATTCCGAATGCGACCGATTTGGCCGGCAACCTTTCGGGTGAAACGGTACTGTCGGATGTCGACCTTGCTGAGAGCGCGCACGCAGCCGGATTGGTCCCGGACTTTACATTCGACCGATTCATCGAAGGCAGAGCGAATCAACACGCCCGTGCCCTCGCATTCGTCTGCCCCATCAATCCCTACTCAAGACGCCATCCGCTCTGTATTTATGGTGCCATTGGGCTGGGCAAAACCCATTTGATGCAGGCAATTGGGCATAAGGTCATGGCCCAGGATCGAGGAGCACGGGTCAAGTATGTCCACGTTGAGGACTTCTTCGATCACATGGTCCGGGCTTTCCAAACGGCTAGTCTGGCTAGCTTCCGGGAATGTTATGCGTCGCTCGAAGTGCTTCTTCTCGACGATATCCAAAATCTAAAACGCAAGCATCGCACTCAGCATGAACTTCTTCGGATACTCGACAAGCTTGCGCAACGAAACCGCCTGATTGTTATGACGGGCGATAGGCTGCCTCAGTACGCATCCGAGGCTGATGGGGTGGACGAGATGGACAATGGCCTATTGTCTGTGATCCACGGCGGGCAGCCAGTCGATCTGTACAACCCTGACCGTGAACTGCGGACGAATTGTCTGATGGCCTGGGCTGAGCAGGATGGTCTGGTCCTAGGCAATGATGTGGTGCGATATGTGGCCAAGATTCTTTCCGGAGACATGCGTGAATCGAAGGGGGCGCTCAACAGGATTGTCGCGTATTCGAGATTCCACGGGAAGGACATATCCCTGCCAGTCGCCGTCGAAGCACTTCGTGATATCGAGAATTCGACAAGAATCTGAGGAAAGCCATGCGATATCGACAACGCATCCGCAGAGGGCTTCTGAAAGCTGTCCTAGCGACCCCGGTCGCCACGCTATTCCCGGCAATCGGGATCACCGGCAACGGTGGCCAGGTCGATCGGGCAGCCGAGCAACAGCATCGCGCAGCAACCAGAATCAAGGTGGTTGGCGTCGGTGGAGCGGGAAGACATGCACTTGAACGGTTGATCAGGACGGGATTCAAGGACGCCGAATTGATCGTTGTCGATACGGAAAATAAGTCACTGTTCAGCTTGAGTGCCGGCACCAGGATTCTTCTTGCCCAGGACATAGTTACAGGACGTAAGCCGAAAATCGTCCGTGACATGGCTGTTGAAGCGCGAAGCCGGATCGCGAGTGCCCTGGAGGGTGCTGACATTGCATTCATCGTTGCGGGCGTGGGGGGCCGAACACGCTCCGGAGCAGCGCCGATCGTTGCACAGGTCGCTCGGGATCTGGGAATCCTGACCATAAGCTTGGCCTACTATCCGTTCCTCTATGAGGGCCGTCGCTCGATCGTAGCTACGGCGGGCACGATCGAGCTGAATCGGATTTCCGATGCACTGATTCTCATCCCTTTGGAAAGTCTTTCCATCGAAATCAAACGGGGGATCAATGCCGCTGCGCACGGAGTATCAGCTACTACCAACGGCGACGAATCAATACTTGCCCATTTTGACTATGCTGATCGAAAGGTTGAACGCGCGATCAGGGCGATAGTCGACATCGTTCGGGGGGACGCGTTGGTCAGTCTTGGTCTGGACGATCTGAGGTCGGCAATTACCAGTGGCGGAATATGTGCCACAGGGTCCGCTATCGCACAAGGCAACGACAGAGCACGCATCGCCACGATGGGCGCGCTTTACTCGCCCGGGATGGAAGTTCTTTTTCCGGGTTCGCGCAAGTTCATCGTTTTCAATATCGCAGCGGGCGATCAAGTGGGGTTCCGCGAGATCAACACTGTTTTCCGCACCCTCAGGGGGAACTTCTCCGCTGAGGCTTTGATCCTGGGCGGAGCGGTCATTGATGACGACTTGCAGGATCGATTGCGCGTCACGCTTATTGCCGGAGGAATGGAGAGTTGGCCACCCACCCATCGCAGCTAAGGAGGCGCCATGGATCGTCGTAGCTTTATTCAGGGGCTAGGCAGCGCCGGTATAGCCACTGCCTTTATCGAGCCGGGCAGAGCTGCCCCCGGCAGAGATCCCGCGCAACGGATCGGACCGATCAGTCGAAAACGTGTGGTGAAGGTTTGTGGTATCGGAAGCGGCGGCTGCGATATCGTCAATCGACTGATCCTGGAGAATATTGCCGATGTTGCGGAGTACGTATGCATTGCCACCAGCCAGGAGGACATGAGGCGAAGTCAGGCGCGACGAAAGCTGTTCATCGACGCCGGAGAATTTCCCACCGGGGCTGCCGTTGCTCGCGCAATGAAGAATCCGGTTCACCTGGAAGTCCTGCTGCACGGCGCGGAAATTGTCCTGATGGTCGCCGGCAACGGGGGTGAGATCGAAGAGCGGCTGATGACCTTCGTGGGCTGGCATGCGAAGCGCACCGGCCTGCAAGTTGCATCGCTATTGGTGATGCCTTTCTATCATCGAGGTTTCGAGCTCGGCACCCGCCATGCGATGGTCTTGCCGCAAATTCAGTCGCACGTATCCATGGTGGTGTCGTCCGAGTCTCTGGACTGCAGCCTGGGACAAGACCGTACCGAGGCGGAGGAAATGGCGCTGACCGAACAAGCGACACTTCGGGCCGTTGAAGCACTGATTGGAATTACCACTCGAGGCCCCGGGATCCTGAACGTGGATGCCGAGGCCGTGCGAATGGCAGACGCACGGAAAGTGGGACGACGCGTTGGCCAGGCGATCGTCAGAGAGATCGAGCAGTGTGCAGCTGAAGCCGAGGTGGCCGTCGTCGAAATGGGGCAGGTTGCGGCACGTTTGCAGGAATCAATATCAAGTCTGCTGGCAGCCGCAGATGGCTATCACTTGGCAGCCGAGGGAGTTCACGCGGCGCTCGGCGCGTCATTTCAAAGGAAAGCATGCTTAGCGCGCATGGAGTCGTTGGCGACAGCACTCGAGGCACAAGCGCAAAAGGTCGTACAGGCGGCATCTGTCGATGACTCGATACTCCCGGAATTGCAGGCTCGCCGAGAGGCTCTCGAGTTAGTAGCCGGTGAGCTGGAGCGATGGAGCAATAACACTCGACACTTCATGGACGAGATCGATCGCGTACGTGACGCGATCGATTGGTGGGGAGGGGGAGTAAGGGAAAGGCTTGCGGAACTCGATGGTCTTTCGGCGCCGCAAGTATCGAATTTGGCCAATGCTTCAGACGCAGTGACTTACGCAAGATCGGCGCTGGAGAGGGCTCAGGCCGCGCTTTCGGATGTGGAGCCTGTTGTCGCTCGAACACAGGCTACCTTGGAAGACACCAGAATTCGGGAACTGACCAGGTCGGCGAAGAGAGATACTGGTGGATTCTGGTCTTGAGAACGCATTCCCCCCGAAGATGAAAGATGAGCAAGGCCAATGCGTCCTTAGGGTGCAACCGGCGGATCCTAGAGTAGAGCGGCCTATTGGCTGGCAGCTACCAGCGATATGCGGGAGAGAGATCCAGCGAAGGCGGACAACCTGATCAATTCTGGGCCTCGTTGGAGCGGGTGAGGGGAATCGAACCCCTATCTTCAGCTTGGAAGGCTGAGGTAATACCACTATACGACACCCGCATTGCACGTATGAGACTGCCCAAACAGTTCGGAACTGCCGAGGCTCCCTACGGTACTTCGGTTCCCATGCCTAACTTCAACTCTGCTACTGATTCATGCTGCTTGCCGTCCACTGTTAATCGTGCACTTTCCTTGATTGGTCATCTCCAATTCGACATTAGAGCTCGTGATTGAGCGGTCGATCAGAGTATGGTCTTGGGATGCGGCATCCGGCGTCGCTTACCCAATGACGGTTCGAGGACGAAAATCGTTTTCATCTGCGACACTAAATGTCGCACCTTGCCGTAACATCAGCGCATAGTCCTCGAAAGCCAACCGATGCGAATCTTCTCCAAATCGAAACTGATGGCTCTGCGCCAGTGCGAAAAGCGACTCTGGCTGGAAGTGCATCGTCCGGATCTGCGCGAAGACTCCGACCAGGCGGAATATCGCTTTCAGGTCGGCCATCAGGTCGGGGATATGGCACGGACACTCTTCGATCCTGACAACAGAGGCGCATTGATCGATGTCGAAGCGGAGGGATACGCCGGCGCTTTCGCCCGCAGTGCCGAACTCCTCACCCACCGTCAGCCAATTTTCGAAGCCGGATTCTCCGGCGGCGGCGCATTGGCCTTTGCCGACGTGATGCTCCCCACTGATCCACCGGCGGATCTGGCTTGGCGAATGATCGAGGTCAAGTCATCAACCTCCGTCAAGGACTACCACCGCGACGACATCGCCGTTCAAACCTATGTTGCCTCTGCCTGTGGCGTTCCACTGGCGTCGGTGTCATTGTCGCATATCGACAGTTCCTGGACGTACCCCGGCAATTACGACTATCGGGGATTGCTCAAGGTCAATGACCTGACCGATGAAGCGCTCGCGCGCCACAACGAAGTAGCTGCATGGATCGCTCACGCCAATGAGGTAGCCGACTACCCGGAAGAGCCGGCAGTCACTGTCGGCCAACAGTGCGACACACCGTTCGAATGTGGCTTTTACGACTATTGCAGTCGCAATGAGCCAACCCCGGAATACCCTGTCTATTGGCTGCCCCGTTTCCCTGCCGCCAAGGTAAGCGAACTTGCCAAGTCCGGGATTGATGACCTCCGCAATGTCCCCGACGATGTGCTCAATGATCGGCAGCAGCGCGTCAAGAAGCACACCCTGCTCGACCAGCCCTACTTCGATGCTGACGGCGCCGCAGCCGATCTTGCACCTTACCTTCTACCAGCGCAGTTCCTCGACTTCGAGACCATCCAGTTTCCCGTACCCATTTGGGCAGGAACCCGGCCGTACCAGCAAATACCCTTTCAGTTCAGCCTGCACACCATCGCCCCGGATGGCGGCCTTGCTCATGCCGAGTTCCTTGATCTCTCCGGTGGCGATCCATCCAGCAGCTTCGCCGACGAATTGATTCGCCTTTGCGGCACGGTGTCACTACCAATCTTCGTCTATAACGCCGCGTTCGAGTGCTCTCGTATCAGCGAACTGGCCGTTCGATTTCCCGAGAAGAGCGTCGCATTGCTGGCCATTAACGAGCGCATTGTTGATCTGCTGCCGATAGCACGAGAGCGCTACTACCACCCACGCCAGCAGGGCAGTTGGAGCATCAAGGCGGTACTGCCCGCCGTGGTGCCGGAGTTGAATTACAACGACCTCGAAGGAGTCCAGGATGGCGGCATGGCGATGGAGGCATTCCTTGAAGCCTTGCATCCACAAACGACCCTTGAGAGGAAGCAAACCATCCGTGACCAGCTTCTGGCCTATTGCCAACTGGACACGTACGCCATGGTGCGACTCTGGCAGGTGTTTTCTGGACGCACGGATCTGGTCCTCTGACTGCCATGCCGAAGCGTCCTGATTCGCTGGAAACCCTCCAGATCGCACTGGAGCTGATTCGTCGCATTCCCAAGGGCAGGACGATCACTGCACCGGAGCTGAAGCAGCAGCTTGCCGATGCGGGCTTCGAGCGCGACATGCGGACGATTCAACGGCAGCTCGAAACCCTTTCGGTGTACTTCGATATCGACCGGGACGATTCGGTCAAACCCTACCGCTATGCCTGGAAGGAGCGGGCCAAGGGGATTTCCCTGCCCTCCCTGAGTCCGCAGGAGTGCCTGCTGCTCACCCTGGCCGAACAACAGATGGGACAATTGCTCCCGCCGCGCCTCATGAAGTCCATGGAGGGATTCTTCGCTCAGGCAAGGACACAACTTCACGATCAATCGACAGCAAAGCGGGAATTGGCGTGGCTGGAAAAGGTGCGGGTAGTCAGCACCAGCCAACCGCTGTTGCCGCCAAAGATCGATCCATCGGTTTTCGAACAGGTCAGCAATGCTTTGTATGGCGATCAGTGGCTGACGATCGAGTACCGGAATGCGGCAGGAAAGAAGACCGGGGGGCGTGTCATGCCGCTGGGCCTGGCGCAACA
>Ga0172367_10001592_pt1 | contig 32525 bp, 38 predicted proteins | sample Lak10m_FD_114542 | JGI IMG/M metagenome (GOLD analysis project Ga0172367, IMG submission 114542) | Freshwater microbial communities from Kabuno Bay, South-Kivu, Congo - kab_022012_10m | ecosystem: Environmental > Aquatic > Freshwater > Lake | place: Democratic Republic of the Congo: South-Kivu...
CTTGAACCCTAGCGATAACTGCGTCTGAATCATCGTCCGCTCTTCAATACTCAATTGTGTGTAGATTTTACTCATGCAACATTCTCTCCTAAATATGTTGCACTTGGGGTTTGAGCGCGCCCTCTATTTTTGGCAGTTTGCGCAATAAAAACTCGACCGTTGTCCCTGCTTGATTTGCAAAATTTTTGTGCCGCATTTTCGGCACGGTTCGCCCGCTCTGCCATAGACAAAATATTCTTGTTGAAAATAGCCACTGCTGCCGTCGCTATGCACGAAGTCGCGCAAGGTGCTGCCGCCTTTTTCTATCGATGCGGCTAGGGTGGCGCGTATCTCGCTGACCAGTTTCACGCAACGCGGCAGACTGAGTTTGCCAGCGGGGAGTTGCGGCTTGATGGCGCTGCGAAACAGCGACTCGTTGGCGTAGATGTTGCCCACGCCGACCACGATATGGTTGTCCATGATGGCTTGCTTGATGGCGATGTTGCGACCGCGTAAGGCTTGATGCAGATAGCGCGCATCGAAATCTTCCTGTAGCGGTTCAGGACCTAGCGTAGTCAACAGCGGGTGCGTGGCCACGTCGCCTTCATGCCACAACACCGCGCCGAAGCGACGCGGGTCGCGCAAACGCATCAGCTTGCCGCTGTCGAGGATGAGGTCGAAATGGTCGTGTAACGCTGGTGGTGTACCCGCAGGCAGGATACGCAGACTACCCGACATACCCAGATGCAAGATGAGCGTGCCGTTTCCGCAATCCAGCAGCAGATATTTGGCGCGGCGCGCGAGCGACAGGATGGTGCGACCTTGCACCGGCAAATCGGGTATCGGCCAGCGCAGCTTGCGATTGCGTATCGCCACGTCGCGTATCAGCGCACCGACCACATGTTCGGCCAGTCCGCGTCGTGTGATTTCGACTTCTGGAAGTTCAGGCACGGCGGCGTTTCCACCACAACCATGCGCCCCATCCGGCCAGCAATAGCGGCAACACGAGTAGGAATGCCAAACCTATGATGCCCAGTTGGGTCTTGCTTAGGTTGACGGTCGCGTCTTTGGCGCTGCGCGGTTGTAGGGTGATGAGTTTCTCCTCGCCTGCCAACCAGTTCACCATGCTCACGCCCAGATCGACATTACCACCGTTGCCGGCATAGCTGTTGGCCAAGAACGCACCGTTGCCCACCACCACGATGCGCTGTTCGCGATCTTGAATGTTGCGCTGCAAAGCGGTGGCGATAACGATGGGGCCGGGTGTGTCGTGCGCTTTGTCGAACTTGGCTTTGCCACTATTGCTGACCCAGCCACGAGCCGCAACTTCGACCAAGGTATGACGTTGCCAGTCCGAGCTGTCGCCCCAACTCAGCGGACGCGCGCTGGGGAAAGCGGTGATGAGGTTGAAGTTGCGCGTGATGGCGTGCGGTGTATAGCTCGCGCCTATCGCCCAGTTAGCGGGTGCGCGCATCTCGGTGGCGGCGGGGTCGAGGATCACGCCCGCTGGCAGGATGAGATTCAGCTTATCCGCCAAGCGTTCCAAACCATGCAAGGGCTCGACATCGATGAGCCACAGCAAGTTGCCGCCGCGCTCCACGTATTGCAGGAGCTTGTCCACTTCGCCGGGCAGCATGTCCACTTGCGGTTGCGTGATGATCAGAGTGCTGACGTTGGCCGGCACTTCTTGCGCCAGCGCCAGATTCAGCGGGGCGATGCGATAACCATTCTGTTTCAGCTTGCTACCAAAAGGATTGCCCAGATCGCAGTTGGCGATGCCATCCAGTTTGCGTTCACCGTGGCCGCTCAGATACAGCACCGCTTCAGACTTGGTATGTGCCAGTCGCAACAGCGTGCTGGATAGTTGCTGCTCGTTGATGAGCGTGATGTGCTCGCTGCGCCCGGCATATTCAACGACCATTTCGCCATTGAGTTGTATGCCTGCATCGCGCGCCAGCTGTGCTTCTTTTTCAGGATCGATAAAGGTGAGTGTCAGGTCAGGCTTGTAGCGTTGATACAAGGAAATGAACTCGCGAATGATTTTGCGGATGTCACCCAAGCGCGCATCTTGTTCGGTGGCGTAGACCGTGATGGTGAGCGGGCCTTTGAGTTCGGCGAGCAGGGTGATGCTGGGCTCGGACAGGCTATTGCTGGCGGCGTAAGTCATATCGCGCTGCACAGCGTGGCGCGACGCGAGCCAGCTCAGTCCGCCCGCCACGGTCAGGAGCAACAATACGAACAGCGTGTTGCGCAAGGCTTGGTTGTACATGATTTTTTTCAGCATGATCTATCCGTACACACGGTTATTGTTGAGGCGACGTATCGCCAGCAGCAGGAACACGCTGCTGAAAGACAGGAAGTACACGGCATCTGCGCTGTCGAGCAAGCCGAAGTTGAAATTCTGAAAATGGAACAGCGGCGAAAATAGATGCCAGGGTGAGTCGGCCTTGCTGCTCACGTCGGCCAGCCACAATCCCACCAATACTGCCAGCGCGCTGATGGCGGCAATAATCGGCTGGTTGGTGAGGGACGACATATACAAGCCCAGTGCGCAGTAGCAGGCGCTGAGCAACAGCAAGCCCAACACATTGCTCCACAGCAAGCCGTGATCCAAAGGCGTGCCGAGTTGCAGCGAGTAGATCATCAGCGGCGTGCTCACCATCAACACCATTAGAAATAACATCAGGCCGCAGAATTTGCCCAACACGATTTGAGTGCTGGACAGCGGCGAGGCCAGCAGCAGCGGCAAGGTTTGGTTGCGGCGTTCTTCGGCGATGGCGCGCATGGTGAACATCGGGATCAGCATCATCAGCAACAGCGCGATGACGTTGAACACCGGTGCGGCGATGCTGGCGGTCGCGCCGGGGGCATTGGCCATCTGCGCGAGTTGCGGTTGCAGTTCCAGATAGGCATCCAGTCGCGCTAGGAAAAACCAAGCGAAGATGAATTGCAGCGCCGCCAGCATGAACCAAGTGGAAGGCGCGGAGAACAGTGCGCGCAGTTCGCGCAGAGCGAGCAGTTTGATCATTTCGATACCTCCGCATGGCGAGTCTCGGCATCGGTGATACTGACGTACACATCCTCAAGACGGGTCTGCAATGGGGTGAGTTGCTCCAGATGCCATTCGTGTTGCGCGGCCAGCGTCAATAATTCGGCGCTGGGGTTATGTTCCTGTGTATGCAAGACGCGGAACTCGTGAGTCGTCATCTGTTCGACGCGGGTCACGCCGGTGATGCCTTGCAGCACGCTCAGTGCAGGCGGGTTGCGCAGGCTCACTGCGAACCCAGAAACCTGCCCGTAACGCTGCATGCGCGCACTGGTGTCGCCATAGATCAGCTTGCCGTTCTGCATGATCTCGACGCGGTCACAGATGCTTTCCACTTCGCTGAGTAAATGGGTGGAAAGGATCACGCTGTGCTGGTTGCCCAGCTCGCGGATGAGCGTGCGTATCTCGCGTATCTGCGTCGGATCCAGGCCGACCGTGGGCTCATCCAAGATGATGACGGAAGGTTGATGGATGATGGCTTGCGCGATGCCCACGCGCTGTTGATAGCCCTTGGAAAGCGTGCCGATCAGCTTGTTGCGCTTGTCGTTCAGTCCGCAGCGCTGCAAGGCCAGATCGAGCGCGGCAGCTACCGCAGTTGCTTTCAGTCCATGCAGTCGTGCGGCGAAGCACAGGTAATCGCTGACCGTCATATCTTTGTACAGCGGCGGCGTCTCGGGCAGATAACCAATGTGTGCCTTGGCCAGCGCGGGCTGACGCAGCAAGTTGATGCCGCAAATTGCTATCGTGCCGCTATCGGGTGCAAGGCAGCCGGTGAGCATCTGCATGGTGGTGCTCTTGCCCGCGCCGTTATGGCCCAACAGCCCCAACACCTCGCCGCGTTTTAATTGCAGCGAGACATCGTGTATGACGGTTTGCTTACCGAAACTGCGCGTGAGCTTGGAGGCTAGTAGAGTGACATCAGGTGTGGCGTTAGACAAAGTGTGAGGCTCGTGGTTATTAAGTGCGCGGAATATAACCGAATATCGCGGCGTGCATCAAAAATCTCAAACTGGCGAGTGTGTAGCGCGTAAGTCAGGCAGAAGTTTGGGCGGAAATGACTCTTTCAACGCAGGATAACAATTCGCCCACATTACGTATTTCGGCAGCACGATCTATCGCCTCATCCAAATCAGTCACGCCCTCTTCGTAGCGTGCTTGCACGGCGAACATGGTGTACTGAACGAGTTCCCAAAAGGTTTCAACTGCTGCGCCTTGATTATCCAGCAAGGAAAACAATCGGGCGAGTTCGTGAGTCATCGGATACGCACCGTCGCCGTAAGTAGATAGCCAAGCCTTCAGTGCTTTTTCAACTGCCTGTTGCACATGAAAACCGAAAATTTCATCGGCAAAGTAATTACTTTCGCGCATCCCGATAAGCGCGTTGAAATCCTTGTGTGCCATGCGTAGCAGGGATTTGGCGTGCTCAAGATCGGCCATGCAGTACCCGTCCTTCGCGATATGCCCGACCTGCTACATGATTGGGCGAATTTTTCCAGTGCTCAAATTCGGCGCGACTGTACAACAAAATATCTTTGGAGACTGCCATGCCGCGCAATGCCATGTACAAGCGTGCGGCTTCCTTGCGGCGGCTGCGTTGCGGAGAAAAGGCCTCAGTTTCCACCACCAGTAAATCAACATCCGAATCCGCGTGTGCCTCGCCGCGTGCGCGCGAGCCAAATAAAATAATGGCTTCAGGTGCGACTTCACCGACTATGGTTTGTACCATTTTCTGGAGCAAATTTTCTTCCTGATTGTCGGTGGTGAGCATGGAGTAGGTCCTGAATGTAAGGCGTTTGAGCGCGGAATATAACCGAATATCTGGTAAGACATCAAAAGCATTGAGTGTGCCCTAACAAGCGCGTGAGGTGTTTGTGGCGTTGTCGGTTTTATTGGTGCCATCCGTGCAAGGTGCTGCACATGGCGAGATTGGCGGTGGCGGCGGCGGGCTTTTTGCTAATATGTGCGCCCGCATCAAAAGCACCCCTGTTATGAGCTCAGTGAAATACTTAATTGCCGCCAGTCTTATGCTCACCGCTTGCGCGCATGCGCCGCAACCCGTGGTGGCGGAGGCAGACACTCGACCTGAGACGGTCGCTCCTGCCGAGACCGTGGAAACCCCACCGTTGGTGTTGCCGCAGATGGAGCTCACCGATGAGCTGCTGTATGAATATCTGATTGCAGAAGTGGGTAATCAGCGCGGCTATAAGCAACTTGCCGTGGAAGGCAGTATGGATCTCGCTAGCAAGACGCGCGACCCGCGTCTGGCCAAGCGTGCCGCGCAGTTGGCTTTCGAGTCCGGCGATATGGTCAAAGCGGTGACGGCTTTCAAATTGTGGCAAACGCTGGAGCCGGGCGCGAGTCTGCCTACCCGCATGTTGGCTTCGATACAGCTGCGCGGCGGCGATCTGCCCCAAGCGCAAGCCGAGTTTGCCAAGGTCTTGCGCAGCGATAGCGAACACGCCGCGCCAATGTTGTTGCAGATACAACAATTGTTAATGGGTTATCCGGATAAGGTCGCGGCGCTGAAGATGATGCGTGAGTTGGCGGCACCTTATGCCAAGCTCGCTGAAGCGCATTTCGCAGTCGCCAAGTTGGCGCAAGCCTCCGCTGATGATGTGCTGGCTTTGGGCGAGGCTAAGCAAGCGCATGCCTTGCGTCCCGACTGGGCGCAGGCGCTGAGTCTGGAAGCTGAGCTTTTGCTCAAGAGCGCGCCGCAGCCGGGCTTGCAGTTGCTGAAGGATTATCTGCACAGCAATCCCGATGCGTATGAGTTGCGGCTGCAATATGCCCGCGCCTTGGTTGAGCAGCAGCAATATCCGGCGGCCCGTGCCGAGTTTCAGCATGTCGCCGATGTGAATCCCGATAACCCCGAGCTTGCTTATGCCATCGCGCTGATCTCTTTGCAGATGCAAGATTTGCAAGGTGCAGAGACGCAACTCAAGGTGGCGCTGGAGAAGGGTAAGAAGGATCAAGATACGGTGCAGTATTACCTTGGGCAGTTGGGCGAAGCCAAGAAGAGCGATGCCGATGCGCTGGCCCACTATGGTGCAGTCAAAGCAGGTGAGCATCAGTTCGCGGCCAAGATGCGCATGGTGTTTCTCTTGAACCGACAAGGCCAGTTGGGCGAGGCGCGCCAGCTGCTGCATGATTACCATCCCGATAATAACGAGCAGCGCGCCCAGATCATCTTGATTGAAGCGCAATTATTGCGCGATGCCAAACAGTACGGCGAAGCTTATGCCGTGTTGCAACAGGCTTTGGAGAAGCAGCCCAATCAGCAGGTGTTGCTCTACGAAGCGGCGATGATGGCCGACAAGATTGGCAAGTACGAGGTGGCCGAAAAATATCTGCGCAAACTGATGCAGCTCAATCCGCAGGATGCCAATGCCTATAACGCATTGGGCTATAGTTTTCTGGAGCGCAATGTGCGTATCGCCGAGGGCGTGGCGTTGGTCGAGCAGGCTTTGCAACTCGCCCCCGATGACGTCGCCATCATGGATAGCGTGGGCTGGGGCTACTTCCGCAGTGGCAAGCTGGACGAGAGTGTGCAGATGTTAAGACGCGCCCATGCGGGCAATCCCGATCCCGAAATCGCCGCACATTTGGGCGAGGCGCTGTGGGCACACGGCGATAAGGCTGAAGCTTCGCAGTTGTTGCAAGACAGTCTCAAGGCGCATCCCGATAGCGAGCAGTTGCAAGGTGCACTCAAACGCCTCAAACCTTAATCATGCGGTCATTGCTGTCCATCCTGCTGCTGTTGCTAAGCGCGTGTAGTGCGTTAACGCCACCGCTTACCACACCCGCAGTGACACGTGATAGCGCAGCCTTCAATTTGAACGGACGCTTGGCTGTGAACCATAACGGGCAACGTCATGCGGGGGGGCTGCGCTGGCAGCATCAATTGCAGCACGACGAACTGCTACTGCAAGGCCCGTTGGGCATCACGGTCGCCCGCATCAGCAGCGACGCGCGCGTGGCCACCTTGGAGCAGAACGGTAAGCGCCATGCGGCAGAGAATGTCGAAGCTTTGATGCAGCAAGTGTTGGGTTGGGGATTGCCTCTGCCGGTAGTGCAGCATTGGCTGCTGGGCAAGGTGGACGATGCGCTCCCTGCACAGATAGAACGCGATGCGCTGGGTAGGCTAACGTTGTTGCAACAGGCGGGTTGGGAAGTGCATTACCAGCGCTATGCTGACGATAGTGCCGACAGTCTGCCCACGCGCATCACCTTTAGTCGTGACGATCTGCAAGTGAAACTATTGATAGACGAATGGGACTTCGACCCAAAATGAAACTGACCCGCTTGAGTTGCCCAGCACCCGCCAAACTGAATCTGTTCCTGCATGTCACGGGACGGCGTGCGGACGGCTATCACCTCTTGCAGACTTTGTTTCGCTTCATCGATCTGCATGACACGTTGCACTTTGATTTGCGTGCGGACGGCGTGGTGCGGCGCAGCAATGCGGTGCAAGGTGTGGACGAGGATCAGGACTTGTGCGTGCGCGCCGCGCGCTTGTTGCAGCGCGAGACCGGTTGCACGCTGGGCGTGGACATCGGCTTGGAGAAGCGCATCCCGATGGGCGGCGGCTTGGGCGGCGGCAGTTCGGATGCGGCCACCACACTACTGGCGTTGAATCGCTTGTGGTCATTGGGTTTGTCGCGCGAGCGTCTGATGGAGCTGGGTTTGACGTTGGGAGCGGACGTGCCAGTGTTCGTGTTCGGTCAGAGTGCTTTTGCCGAAGGGGTGGGCGAGCGTTTGCAGGCTTTTCCTCTGCCCGCCACTTGGTATGTGGTGCTGTTTCCGCCCGTGCATGTGCCCACTGCAAAAATATTTACGCATAGTGAATTGACACGCGATTCGGTTTCCATCACAATGCGCGCCCTCTCGACATGGCAAACGCAGCACACTGCCAATCAGTCGGGATCGCAACTTCGTAACGACCTGCAAGCAGTGGTATGCAAGCTCTATCCGGAAGTAGCACGTCACATCGCAATGCTTGGCCGTTACGGCACAGCGATGATGACCGGATCGGGGGCTTGTGTGTTTGCCGAGTTCGCTAGCAAAGCGGATGCCGAGCAGGCGTTGCGAGTGTTGCAAGAGCAGCATCAAATGCGTGGAGTATGTACGCAAGGTTTAGTAGCACATCCGTTGCAAGATTGGGTGTGAGCAAATCGCTTACAGCCGTAGCGAGCGATTCGAGAGCAAGGCGCACAGAGCGCAGTGACCGAGACATATCAAATTGATAGGCGAGGAAACGAGCACCGCGTAACGCAGCTATCGGAACGCGTAGTAGGTTGTAAGTGATTTAAGGTTATTGGGGAGTCGCCAAGTGGTAAGGCAACGGGTTTTGATCCCGTCATTCGTAGGTTCGATCCCTACCTCCTCAGCCAATTCGTAGTACAGGTCACGACTCGCAAGAGTTGGAACAGACCGGCATTCTTGGGCGTGTGCCCGCAATGTTTTGAAAGGGAGCACACGTGTCCAACGACAGCTTGATGGTATTTACCGGCAATGCTAATCCTAAGCTCGCTGAAGCTGTCACGCAGCATCTCCATATTCCCTTGGGTCGTGCCAATGTAGGTCGCTTCTCCGATGGCGAAGTGATGGTCGAATTGCTGGAAAACGTGCGCGGCAAAGATGTGTTCGTACTGCAATCTAGCTGTGCCCCAACCAATGATAGCTTGATGGAAGTGATGGTCATGGTGGATGCGCTCAAGCGCGCTTCCGCTGGGCGTATCACCGCAGCGATGCCGTATTTTGGCTACGCGCGCCAAGACCGTCGTCCGCGCTCGGCGCGTGTTGCAATCACTGCAAAAGTGGTGGCCGACATGCTCACCGGCGCGGGTGTCAATCGTTTGCTGACCATGGATCTGCACTCCGATCAAATTCAGGGCTTCTTCGATATTCCGGTTGATAACATCTACGCCAGTCCGATTCTGCTGTCCGATGTGTGGAAGCGTAACTACCCCAACCTGATTGTGGTGTCGCCGGACGTGGGCGGTGTGGTGCGTGCACGTGCGCTGGCGAAGCAGTTGGATGCCGATTTGGCCATCATCGACAAGCGTCGTCCCAAGCCGAACGTGGCAAAGGTGATGAACATCATCGGTGATGTGGTCGGTCGTACCTGCATCATCATGGATGACATGGTGGATACCGCTAATACTTTGTGTGAAGCGGCGAATGCCTTGAAGGAGCGCGGTGCGGTGCGTGTGTTGGCGTACTGTACGCATCCGGTGTTGTCCGGCCCTGCGATAGATCGCATCGAGAAATCTGCGCTGGATGAGTTAGTCGTTACCGACACCATCCCGTTGAGCGCAGCGGGTGCCAAGTGCGCCAAGATACGCCAACTCAGTTCGGCGGAATTGTTAGCCGAGACCATCCGTCGTATCAATAACGAAGAGTCGGTCAGTTCGCTGTTTGCTGAGTAAAGTTTTTGCGACAACCTTTGGGGTTGTCGTTTTTTGTAGCGACTGGTCGCGGTCGCTACTATTTTTGGAGAAGTAAATGACTATCGAAATCACAGCAACAATTCGTAATACGCAAGGTACGGGTGCGAGCCGCCGTCTGCGTCATGCCGGCCGTGTGCCAGGTGTGGTGTATGGCATGGGTGACGCAATCACGATCGATGTAGATCACAACGACGTGTATCACAAGCTGCGCTCCGAAGCGTTCCACGCTTCCGTGCTGACGCTGGACCTGGCTGGCAAGAAAGAGCCAGTGATGTTGCGCGCATTCGTGATGCACCCGTTCCGTCAACAAGTCATGCACATCGACTTGCAGCGCGTCGATCTGAACAAGAAGATACACACCAAGGTTGCGCTGCATTTTATCAATGCTGACATCGCTCCCGGCACTAAGGCCGGCGGCAAGATTAGCCATGTGTTGAACGAGCTGGAAGTGTCTTGCTTACCTAAAGACCTGCCTGCCTTCATCGAAATTGATCTGGCTGGTTTGGCTCTGGGTCACTCTATCCACGTGGCTGACGTTAAGTTGCCTAAAAATGTTGAAGTGGCTGGCCATCATCACCACGCTGACGCAGTTGCTACTGTGCAAGTGCCACGCGGCGCGCTTGAAGCTGCTGCTGATGATGCAGCAGCGGCAGAAGCAACAACCGCCGCAGCAGACAAGTAATAAGCAGCTGCACGAAACGAACCCGCCTGTGCTTTCTAGCCCGGCGGGTTTTTTCATTTAAGCGATGACAGCGATACGTTTGATAGTGGGGCTGGGCAATCCTGGCCGCGAATACGAAGACACCCGCCACAATGTAGGATTCTGGTGGGTGGACGAATTGGCGCGTGCACACCAATTGAATTTCAACGCGGAAGCCAAATTCCACGGACTGACCACGCGCGGCGCGTTGCACGGACACGAGTTGTGGCTGCTCAAGCCACAGACTTTTATGAATGTGAGCGGGCGTGCCGTCGGTGCGTTGGCACAGTTCTACAAGATCACGCCCGCCGAGATATTGGTGGTGCATGACGAGTTGGACCTGGCACCCGGCGTGGCGCGTCTCAAGATGGGCGGCGGTCACGGCGGCCACAACGGTCTGAAGGACATCATCGCGCAGTTGGGTAGCAAAGATTTTTGGCGCTTGCGCATCGGCATCGGTCATCCCGGTGAACGTGCCGAAGTCAGCAACTTCGTCTTGAATAACCCGCGCCGCGAAGAGCGCGAGCTGATCGATGCGGCAATGGACAAAGCCCAACACGTTGCGCATCTGGTCATAGAAGGCAAGACCGAAGCCGCGATGTTGAAGTTACACAGCAGTTGAGGATAGCGTTGTTATCCAGTACATCTTTATTAAGGAAGTGAAGCCATGAGTTTGAAATGCGGTATCGTCGGTCTCCCCAATGTGGGCAAATCCACCATGTTCAATGCGCTGACCAAGGCGGGCATCGCGGCGGAGAACTATCCCTTTTGCACCATTGAGCCTAACACCGGCATCGTCGAAGTGCCGGATGCGCGCATGGATGAATTGGCCAAGATTGTGAAGCCGATCCGCATGCAGCCGGCCATCGTCGAGTTCGTCGATATTGCCGGTCTGGTGGCGGGTGCGAGCAAGGGCGAAGGTCTGGGCAACCAGTTCCTCGCCAACATCCGCGAGACCGATGCCATCGTCAATGTGGTGCGCTGTTTTGATGACGAGAATGTCATCCACGTTGCCAACAAAGTTGATCCGATTGCCGACATCGAGACCATCATCACCGAGCTGGCGCTGGCCGATATGGCGGTGGTGGAACGTACCTTGCATCGCGACACCAAGAAGGCGCGCTCTGGCGATAAGGACGCGCTCAAGCTGGTGGCGATATTGGAAAAGCTGTTGCCGCATTTGAACGAAGGCAAACCCGCCCGCACGCTGGGTATGAATGCCGAAGAGATCTTCCTGCTCAAGCCGCTGTGCCTGCTCACCATCAAGCCCGCGATGTATGTCGGCAACGTGCTGGAAGACGGCTTCGACAACAATCCCTATCTGGATCGCTTGCGTGAACATGCGGCCAAAGAAGGTGCGCCGGTAGTGGCGTTGTGCGCCAAGATCGAAGCGGAACTGGCTGATCTGGATGATGCCGATAAGATGGAATTTCTCGCCGATCTGGGTCTGGAAGAACCTGGCCTGAATCGTTTGATCCGCACCGGTTACGAGCTGCTCGGCCTGCAAACTTACTTCACCGCTGGCGTAAAAGAAGTGCGTGCCTGGACCATCCATAAAGGCGACACCGCACCGCAAGCAGCAGGCGTGATCCACACCGACTTCGAGCGCGGCTTCATCCGCGCGCAAACGATTTCTTATGCCGATTTCATCGCCTGCGGCGGCGAAGCGGGCGCGAAAGAAAAAGGCAAGTTGCGCGTGGAGGGCAAAGAGTATGTGGTGCAAGACGGCGATGTTTTGAACTTCTTGTTCAATGTGTAGCGTTCTGCGATAGCGTATTGAGTGAGTTGTAAAGAAAAGCCGGGTGATATGCCCGGCTTTTTCGCTTTCTTGCAGGTAACGGCCTTTTATTTTTCTTCAGAATTCCCTTAAAGATTATCCGGTTTAAGCCGATAAGTGAGCCAGTAAAGCCGCGCTGTTCAGGCAATCAGATGCCGACCACAAAGTTATTATCTCAGCCAAGACCGTGCGGGATGGTCGCGTCTCGCTTTACCTATAAATAAAATCCACGTTTTCGGAGGGAAAAATGTTCCAAGTCTTATCGCTGAAAGGCAAGTTTTTAGCACTTGAGTCGGTTTCGTTTCTGATGTTCGTCGCGATGGCGATTTCCGGGCTCTATCAACTGCATGGCTCGGTTCAGGATGAGCAGGTGTCGCTGGGAAGATTGCAGCAGGACATCGAATTGATGAAGCACGTGGGCAGCATGAACATCATCTTCCTGAAAGAGGTCAAGCTGGCCAAAGATGTCTGGATACGTGGTGGTGGTGGTGGTGGTGGTGGTGGTGGTGGTGGTGCGGGCAGTGCGCAGGAAAAATTGGCGAAGTACCGGGGCGAGTTCGTTGCCCAGCAGGTTGAGTTCAACAAGGAACATGGCGAGTCGGTGGAGGGGGTGAAAAAGCTGGCGGCAGAGCATGACGAATGGAACGACTACGCCGCCAGATTGGTTGCGCTGGGCGCAGCCCATCAGGCTGTTAGCGACAAATATCTGGCGCAGATCGACCGGCACAGCAATACCTCTGACTCCGATGCCGCAGTGGCCGGTATCGACCGCGAGTTGAGCAAAAACATTCAGGCGTTGCGTGATGACATCGCCGCTTTCGTGGAGCAAAAATCGTCTGAGAAAGTGCTACAGGCCGAGCAAAACTATCAGCAACGCCGCAACTTCATTGTTGTATGGGTGGTGCTTTCCTTGTGTTTAACAGTGTTTCTGGCCACGGTCATCGTGCGTTCGGTGCTCAATCAGTTGGGCGGTGATCCTAAAGAAGTTGCTCGCGTGGTGAACACCATGGCGCGTGGCGATTTCTCGCAAGCTCCGCTCGCCCCTCCCTTGGCAGGCAGTCTGTTGGCCAACGCTTATCAGATGCAAACGGCGTTGCGCGAGATGATCGCCCGCGTCAAGTCACAAGCCCATCATGTTGGCGATATGGCACATAGTCTGGCCGATGCTGCGCAGCAAATCGCACAGAACGCCCATCACGAGTCGGACGCGGTGTCCAGCATGGCGGCTGCGATTGAGGAGCTGAGCGTCTCGACTGCGCATATCAGCGAGCAAGGCGATGGTGCGAAGCGTATCGCCAACAACTCACGCAACAATGCCGAAGAGGGGGCACAAGTGGTGAACAAAACCGTAACCGGTCTGCTCGCCACCGCGCAGGACATCGAGGGCGCTTCCACTGAAGTCTCGCGTCTGGGTGAGGATGCGTCGCGCATCAGCGACATCGTGAATGTCATTAAAGAGATTGCGGATCAGACCAATCTGCTCGCGCTCAATGCTGCCATCGAGGCCGCGCGCGCCGGTGAGCAGGGGCGCGGCTTTGCTGTGGTGGCCGATGAGGTGCGCAAGCTGGCCGAACGCACCGCAGGTGCCACTGCCGAGATCAACCAGATGTCGGGCAAGATCGGCGATGTGGCCGCCCATGCCCTGAGCGGTATGGATAAAGTGGTGGCGACCACCCGTCAGGGGGTGAACGATGCCGAGACGGCGCAAACCTCTATCACGCTTATACAGCGTAGTTTTGGCGATGTATCGAATGTCATCGATGAAATCTCCGGCTCACTGGCCGAGCAGAATTCGGCTGCGCAAAACTTGGCGCAAAGCACTGAGCGTATCTCCGCTATGTCGGCAGAAAATTCGGGTGCGGCTGAATCGCTGTTGAGTTTGGCTAGTACATTGGAAAGCAAGGCGGTCGAAGTCCGGCAGTCGGTCGAGGTGTTTAAGGTTTAGTGTGTTGGCTGAGCGCCCGAGTGCGGGGTGCTCACACCGCTGTTATTCCTGCGCTAACCAATCCTGCAAAAACGCCCATTGCTCCAGCTCGCGTTCGGCGAGGCTGGGCGGCAGGTCGAACAATGACTTGCCTTCAAAGGCGGCATTCACATACACCTGAGTCTCGCGCAGGTAGGCGAGGATGGGTAAATCGAAACTGGTGAGGAAGTGCTCTAAAGCCTGAGCCGCCTTGGTTCTGGGGCTCATGCGCATGCCGATGATGCCGATATGGCAGTGGCTTTTGCGCACCGCTTTTTCGCGCGCGAGTTCTTCGAGAAAGATGCGGCTGGCCGTCAGGTCAAACAGCGACGGCGCGATCGGCACGACGATTTTGTTGGCGAGCTTGAGGGCGTGCGCGAGGTTCTTGCCATGTAGTCCGGCAGGCGAGTCGATCACCAGCCAATCGTAGTTGCGGTCGGATTTTTTGTTGCTCCCCAGTAGCGCTATCAGCGGCAGTTGGATGTCGCGCATGCCCAGCCACAAGGCCGATGATTGCTGTCGGTCTAAGTCCAGCATGGCGACGCTGTCACCGCGTTGCGCGAGGTAGCCGGCGATGTTGACGGACAGCGTGCTCTTGCCGCTGCCGCCTTTAGGATTCGCAATCAAAATCGTTTTCATGTCGCTACTCTTGCGCGCATTTGCGCACCCGTTGCTGTTGTGTCCCGCATCATTCCTTCCTGCTTATTTCTTGAAGATCGATCCCAGTACGCCACGGATGATTTCGCGCCCCACTGCCGAGCCTATCGAGCGCATCGCGCTCTTGGCGAAGGCTTCGCCCAAGCCTTGACGATTGCTAGTGCGCGAGGCGTTGCCGAGCGGATTGCCGCCACCCAAGAGACCGCCCAGCATGCCGCCGATTCCACCGCCGTTACTGGCCGGTTCGGCTGGTGCGGTAGCGGGTGCGTTTGCTGTAGGCGTATCGGGTTGTTTCTCAGCGGTACGGCCTTTGAGTATCTCGTAGGCCGATTCTCTATCCACCAGTTTTTCATAATGACCTGCGACGATGGAGGTCTGCATCAGCGCTTTGCGTTCCTCTAGGGTGATCGGGCCGATCTGCGCTTGTGGCGGCACGATCAGCGCGCGCTCGACGATGCCGGGCTGGCCTTTTTCATTCAGACACGACACCAAGGCTTCACCTACGCCCAGCTCGGTGATGATGGCTTCTTCATCCAGTGCGGGATTGTCGCGCATGGTCTCGGCGGCGGCTTTCACCGCTTTCTGGTCGCGCGGGCTGAAGGCGCGCAAGGCATGCTGTACGCGATTGCCAAGCTGGCCGAGCACCTTATCGGGCACGTCGGCGGGGTTCTGCGTGATGAAGTACACGCCCACACCTTTGGAGCGGATCAGACGTACTACCTGTTCGATTTTTTCCAGCAGGATGGGCGGCGCATCGTTGAACAGCAGATGCGCCTCGTCGAAGAAGAACACCAGCTTGGGCTTGGCCAGATCGCCAGCTTCGGGCAGGTTCTCGTATAACTCGGCGAGCAGCCACAGCAGCATGGTCGAGTACACCTTGGGCGAGGTCATCAGCTTGTCGGCGGCGAGGATGTTAATCATGCCGTAGCCATTGCTGTCGGTCTGCATCAGGTCTTCGATATTGAGCATCGGTTCGCCGAATAGCTTCTCGCCACCTTGCATCTCGATCTGCAACAGGCCGCGCTGAATTGCGCCGATGCTGGCGGTGGAGATGTTGCCGTATTCGGTGGTGAAGTCGGCGGCATTGTCGCCCACGCTCTGTACCATAGCGCGCAGGTCTTTCAGATCGAGCAACAGCAGGCCGCAATCGTCTGCGATCTTGAATACCAGTGCCAGTACGCCTTGCTGCACTTCATTGAGGTTGAGCATGCGGCCTATCATCAGCGGCCCCATGTCCGAGATGGTGGCGCGCAGTGGGTGGCCCATCTCGCCGAACACGTCCCAAAAAGTCACCGGATAGGCGCGGTTGGTATAGCCGTCCAGCTTGAGTTGTTCCACACGTGCAGCGACCTTGGCGTTGCCGCCGCCCGCTTTGGATAAACCGGACAGATCGCCCTTGATGTCGGACATGAACACTGGCACGCCGATGCGGCTGAACGATTCGGCCAAGGTCTGCAAGGTCACGGTCTTGCCCGTGCCGGTCGCACCGGTAATCAGACCGTGGCGGTTTGCCATATGGGGCAGCAGAAAGAGTTCTTGTTCGTCGTTCTTGGCTATCAGGATGGCATCGGTCATGGTCTGCGCTTCTTGGGTTAACAAAGCGGAAATGATACCATCGCGCCACTTTTTTTTTGAATCGCTGCAAAGGTTTTACGGAGATTGATATGGCAGGTCATAGTAAGTGGGCAAACATCCAGCATCGCAAGGGTAAACAGGATGCCAAACGCGGCAAAATTTTCACTCGTTTGATTAAAGAAATTACTGTTGCGGCGCGCATGGGAGGCAGCGATGCGACTGGCAATCCGCGTCTGCGCTTGGCGATGGATAAGGCTTACGCCAACAACATGCCCAAAGATAACGTCGAGCGCGCCATCAAGCGCGGTGCGGGCGAGCTGGATGGCGTGGATTATCTGGAGTTGCGCTACGAAGGCTATGGCATTAACGGCGCGGCGGTGATGGTGGATTGCCTAACCGATAACAAGACGCGCACCGTGGGCGATGTGCGCCATGCCTTTACCAAACACGGCGGCAATCTCGGCACTGACGGCTCGGTCGCCTTCATGTTCAAACATTGCGGGCAGATGATCTTCGCGCCCGGTACGGACGAAAACGGCCTGATGGAAGTGGCGCTGGATGCGGGTGCTGAAGACATCAACACGGATGAGGACGGTAGCATCGAGGTCATCACCAGTCCGCACGATTTCATAGCAGTAAAGCAGGCGTTAGAAGCTGCCGGCTATAAGCCCGAGTTCGGTGAAGTCATCATGAAGCCCGACAGCGAGGTGCTATTCATCGGCGACGATGCGGTGAGGATGCAGAAGCTGCTCGATGCGCTGGAAGATCTAGATGATGTGCAAGAGGTCTATACCACGGCGGTGTTTGAAGAGTGAACGCGGAGCATGGAGAAGGGGGAAGGGGGAAAGGTAAAAACCACAGCCCGCTTGCGATGCTTGCGCCACCTCATGACATCGGCTGTTGCGCTATCGACAGCCAAATCCGTGCGCGCCGATGATCCTCCCTTCTCCCGTCGCCCTTTCCCCTTCCCCAATGCGTATCTTGGGTATCGATCCCGGTTTGCGTAGTACCGGTTTTGGCATCATCGATAAGGTCGGACAGCATCTGCATTACGTCGCCAGCGGTTGTATCAAAACTCCGCCGGGTGAGTTGCCGCCGCGTTTGAAAGTCATCCTGGATGCTCTAGCCAAGGTCATCGCGCAATATCAGCCGCAGCATGCGGCGGTGGAAAAAGTGTTCGTCAATGTCAATCCGCAATCGACGCTGCTGTTAGGACAAGCGCGTGGCGCGGCAATCTGTGCAGCGGTGCAGGCGAATCTGCCGGTGGGGGAATACACCGCTTTGCAAGTTAAACAGGCGGTGGTCGGCAACGGTCATGCCGATAAAGAACAGGTGCAGGCGATGGTGGTCAGACTGCTAAAACTGTCCGGCACGCCCAGTCCCGATGCGGCGGATGCGCTGGCGTGTGCCATCTGTCACGCGCATGGGGGGATGGGGCTGGGTGCCTTGGCAACCAAGGGGTTCAGGGTTAAAGGGGGGAGATTGGTATGATGCCGACGCAGCGATTGGATCGAGTCATTAAGGAGGTTATTGCTGCACTGACGGTGTATGGGGAATTGCTCTCTTTGGGATTGCTGTTCGGATGAAACTCGAAAAGTTAAAGCTGTTGAAGTCGGTTGATTTTTTCTCGGGGGCGGGAGGCTTGTCCTGCGGCTTGGGAATGGCTGGCTTTGAGTCTTTACTGGGCTCTGATATTCATCCGGTGTATGCGGAGACTTTCGGCAGGAATCATCCCGGAACCCGTGTGCTTACCAGCGACATCCGCGAATTGAGCGAACAGGATGTGCTCGATCTAACCAAGCTGAAGCCGGGTGAGCTTGACCTGATTGCGGGCGGACCGCCTTGTCAGGGCTTTTCGGTGAATGCGCCGGTGCGCAGTTTGGACGATCAGCGCAACCATCTGTTCAAGGATTATTTGCGCATCGCCGAAATCCTGCGCCCCAAAGCCATCCTGATTGAAAATGTTCCTGGTCTGGTTTCGCTGGGCAAGGGTACGGTTGTCGAAGCGATATACCGGCATCTACAGGAGATGGGCTACACCGTCGCACACAAGATTTTGTTTGCCGGACATTACGGTGTCCCGCAAATGCGCTTTAGGACGATATTCATCGCGCTGAGGGATGGCGGAAAGATCGAATTCCCGGAGCCCACTCATTACGCGCAGGCGGTGGCTAACTTCACGGGGGCGAAGGAGTTGTGCCTCAAGATTTCGCCGTTGTTTGCGCAACACCTGAAACAACAGGTAACCGTTTGGGATGCGATTTCAGATTTGCCTGCGCTGGCACCGGGCGATGCGATGCACGACATCGCGTATCCGCTTGTGCCTCAATCCGAGTTGCAAATCACCTTGCGCGCAGGGTCGAAAAAAATCTACAACCACGCGTGTGCCAAGCTAGGACAGGCCAACCTAGAACGATTGAAGTACATACCGCAGGGCGGAAGCTGGCGCGACATTCCCTATGAATTGCTGCCTGCGGGTTTGCAACGTGCTCGCCGCAGCGACCACACCAAGCGTTATGGTCGCCTGCATCCTGATGCCATGTGTTCGACCATTCTGACCAAATGCGATCCGCACTGGGGTAGTTTCTTCCACCCGACGCAGGATCGCGCTATTTCAGTGCGCGAGGCGGCGCGTATCCAGACTTTCCCGGATAGGCATGTTTTCTCTGGCACACTGACCGAGCAGTTCGAGCAGGTGGGCAATGCCGTTCCGCCCTTGATGGCCAAGGCATTGGGCGAGACCATCAAAAAACTCATTTCGTGAAGCCATGACAAAAAAATCTTCGCGTAGCTTGGTAGAAATTTTCGGACATGCACCGGAAGACATCACGCCTGTGGCTCGAAAGTATTGGAGCCTCAAGGCGTGTCCCTTTATCGGGAAAGCGTGTACCAAGTTCGATCATACGAACACGATTTGCTATGGCACTTGCTCCGTATCCAATGCCGGACAGGAAGTAGTCATCTGCCCCAATCGCCTGTACGCAAACAATTACGAAACGATACGTGCGGTTTCGCAAGATGCTTTTGGCAACCTGCCATTCATGCTGTTCGATGAATATGTAAAACATGAATCCACGGTACAGGATTGCGTGGTTGCGCTCGGACAGAACTCCGGCAAGGAAGTGAAGCTGAGCAAGATGAGTATGGACTGGGTGCTGGCGCGCATCACGAAAGGTGCGCTGGTCGGATATGTGGGCATTGAGGTGCAGAGCATCGACATCACGGGCAACTACCGCGATGCGTGGTATGCCGCAAGGGATAAAAAGAAAACTATTCCGGCATCCAGGCACGGCCTGAATTGGGCGAATGTCCACAAGCGCCTGATGCCGCAAATCATCCGCAAGGGCTTGGTGTACTCCCGTTCCGAGCTGGTCAAGAAGGGCATGTACTTCATTGTCCCGGAGGCGGTCTATCAACGTTTCGAGGAAATTATCGGCGCAGATATTCCGCTGGTAAAAAATGCCGGCAAGGGTGTCGTCACGGTTCTCACCTACGAACTGGGCAAGTCCATGCCGCATGGCAAAATGCGCGATCTGGAGCAAAGGCGGGTAATACGCTTCCGTCTGGAAGACTTTTCGGCACGCTTCATTTCCGGCCCGAACTTGCCTGCCGGGAATGAACTGGATACCAAGATAAAAGAAATACTGGGGTTAAAATGATAGGTCGTTTAAGCGGGACATTGTTGGAAAAAAATCCGCCGCAAATTTTGCTCGATGTGCAGGGCGTCGGCTATGAGGTGGATGTGCCGATGAGCACTTTTTACAACCTGCCGCAGCTGGGCGAACAGGTGGTGCTGCATACGCAATTTGTGGTGCGCGAAGATGCGCAACTGCTGTATGGATTTTTGACGATTGATGAGCGCGTCGCGTTTCGCCAGCTGCTTAAAATCAGCGGTGTCGGCCCTAAGCTCGCGCTCAGTGTGTTGTCTGGTCTGAGCATCAACGACTTGACCACGGCGGTGGTCAATAAAGATGCCGGACGCTTGACCAAGATACCTGGCGTGGGCAAAAAGACCGCTGAGCGTCTACTGCTGGAGTTGCAAGGCAAGTTTTCCGTGACCGGCGCAGTCAGTGCGCACAGCTCGGTGGTTGCATCCGCCAGTAGCGACATCATCAACGCCCTGCAAGCCTTGGGTTACAACGAGAAAGAAGCCGATTGGGCAGCCAAGCAACTGCCTGCGGATAGCGGCGTATCCGAGGGAATAAGGCAGGCTTTGAAGTTGTTGTCCAAGGGCTAAGCGATAGCTCAATTTATTTTTCTGGATAAAACGTAATTTTTGCGGCTGCGCTGAGTTTGCTTATTTGGCAATATGCCGATACCATGCTGGCATATTGCCAAATATGGGGTGTGTCATGTTAGCCAATAAATCTGCGGTGCGTTCCAAGGTTGCAAAGGTTGTGCGGCGTTCCGCCAAAACGGTTGCGCTGGTTGAGCAAAATTTTCACTGTGCCGATCCTGCTGCAAGGTACGCAGTGCGCGACAGCGGGGGGAGTGGTGAGTATGCAAAGTTCGCTGGATTGTTGGCGCAAAAAAAATTGCAGAGTGATTTTGATATTGCCAAGCTGGTGCACAACCGTCTCTCGCTAACGGTGATAGACCGCTTGCTTGAGGAAGGTGTGACTAAGCGGGAAATCAATCTGATTGCACCGACCCGCACGCTGGCACATCGTCGTGCGAATGCCGAAAAACTCACGGTGGAAGAATCGGATCGCGCTGTGCGTTTGGCGCGTGTGATTGCGCAAGCTGAATCGGTGTTTGATGACAAAGAACAAGCGCTGGCTTGGTTACGTCGCCCGATGAAGCGTTTTGAAAATCATTCGCCTATCGCCATGCTCATCTCCGATGTGGGTAGTCGCTTGGTTGAAGAAGCATTGGTGCAGATAGACGAAGGTTTTTTTGCGTGATTATCTGGCGTATCAGCAATCACGCCGATTTGTCGGGGCTAGGCGGTTTGCGCGCCGCCGCACGTTGGCATCACGCGGGTCGCCCTATTGTCTATGCTGCGAGTTCGCCCGCGTCGGCACTGCTGGAAGTGCTGGTGCATTTGGAAATCGGCGAGCCGGTTTATTTGCCGAGCGCATACAAGTTGCTGCAAATTGATGTTCCCGATACGCTTGCTGTGAGTGAGTTTGATGAGGCTGACTTGCAGTCCGATTGGCGCGAGCAAACCAGAGTGACGCGCAGCATAGGTGATGTTTGGTTGCGCGAGGCAAAAACGGCGTTGCTGACTGTTCCCAGTGCCATCGTGCCGCACACCTTGAATTATTTAATCAATCCTACACACCCCGATATTGGACAGGTAAAAATAACTTCGTTTGGCAGCTATCCATTCGATTTTCGGTTATTCAAAACGACATGATACATAGCGACAATCTCACCACTGAACCGCGTCTGAGCACGCCCGCCGTTGCGTCCAAGCAGGAGGAAGCATTGGAGCGTGCGCTGCGGCCTAAGCAGCTCGATGAATACGTGGGGCAGGAAAAGATACGCGGGCAGTTGGAGATATTCATCCAGGCAGCGAAGCAGCGCAGTGAGCCGCTCGATCATGTGCTGCTGTTCGGCCCGCCGGGCTTGGGCAAGACCACGCTGGCGCAGATTATTGCGCGCGAGATGGGGGTGAACATTCGCCATACTTCCGGGCCGGTGCTGGAACGCGCGGGCGACTTGGCGGCGTTGCTCACCAACCTCGAACCCAACGATGTGTTGTTCATTGATGAAATTCATCGTCTGTCGCCCGTGGTCGAGGAAATTTTGTATCCCGCGCTGGAGGATTATCAGATCGACATCATGATCGGCGAGGGCCCGGCGGCGCGTTCGGTGAAGTTGGACCTGCCGCCATTCACGCTGGTGGGTGCAACTACACGTGCGGGGATGTTGACCAATCCCTTGCGTGACCGCTTTGGTATCGTGGCGCGGCTGGAGTTTTATACGCCAGAAGAATTGCAACGCATCGTGTTGCGTTCGTCGGGGTTGCTGGAGATGAGTCTGGCGCATGATGGTGCGCTGGAGATTGCCAAGCGCTCACGCGGTACGCCGCGTATCGCCAATCGTCTGTTGCGGCGCGTGCGCGATTACGCCGATGTAAAAGCCGGTGGGGATGCCACGCGCGTAGTGGCGGACGCCGCCTTGACCATGCTGGATGTGGACTCTAAAGGCTTGGACCTGATGGATAGGAAGTTGCTGCTTACCGTCATTGAAAAATTTATGGGCGGCCCGGTCGGTGTGGATAATCTCGCTGCCGCGATAGGCGAGGAACGCGACACCATCGAAGATGTGCTAGAGCCGTATCTGATCCAGCAAGGTTATTTGCAACGCACCCCGCGCGGTCGTATGGCGACCGCACATGCCTATCAACATTTTGGTTTGAAGGTGGTGAATGCCACCCCAGTCAGCGGAGATTTGCTCGATGAGTAAACACAAAATTTTTTCACTGCCGACGCGGGTTTATTTTCACGACACGGATGCGGGTGGCGTGGTCTATCACGGCAGCTATGTGAATTTCATGGAACGCGCGCGCACTGAGTGGCTGCGCGATGTGTGTGGCTTCAGCAATGGTGCACTGATGCAGGAGTTTGGTGCGGTGTTCGTGGTGCGCTCGATGCACATCGAATATCTTAAGCCCGCGCTGTTGGACGACATGCTGGCGGTGACGGCGGAGGTGAAGGAGATAGGCCGCAGCAGCGTCATCCTGACTCAAACGGTGATGCGCGGGGACGAGTTGCTGACGCGCGGCGAAGTGCATCTGGTGTGCGTGGCGCTGGAGACTTTCAAGCCGGTAAGCGTGCCGCAAGTGTTGCGCGAAAAATGGAAAAATTAAGCGGGGAGTAAGAGATGGAAGTAGTACAGGATTTGTCGTTCGTGCATCTGATTCGCAATGCCAGCGTGCTGGTGCAGTTGGTGATGCTGTTGTTGTTGTCGGTGTCGATGATGTCGTGGTGGTACATCTTTATGAAGATGTTCACCATCCGTCGCGAGGCCAAATTGACGCAGGAGTTCGAAGAAGCATTTTGGCGCAACCCGAATCTGAACCAAATGTACAAAGACGCGCTCGCACCAGGACGCGATAACGTTGGAGCATTGGAGCGTATTTTCGCCGCTGGTTTCGTCGAATTCGTCAAACTCAAAAAACAGCACAGTGTCGATTCCAACGCGGTGATGGATGGTACGCGCCGCGCCATGCGTGCCACTTATCAGCGCGAGATGGATAGGTTGGAATCGCATCTGGCTTTCCTTGCTTCGGTCGGTTCGGTCAGCCCTTACGTAGGCTTGTTCGGTACGGTGTGGGGCATCATGAATGCCTTCCGTGGTTTGGCCAACGTGGGGCAAGCGACCTTGGCGCACGTTGCACCCGGCATCGCCGAAGCCTTGGTGGCGACGGCGATGGGGTTGTTCGCTGCAATCCCGGCAGTGGTGGCGTACAACCGCTACGCGCATGACATCGACCGTTTGGCGACGCGCTTCGAGAGTTTCACCGAAGAGTTTTCCAATGTGCTACAGCGTCAACCTTAAAGCCAGTCTGCGATGAGATCGAACAGTCGTAGCAAAAATCGTCTGATGAATGACATCAACGTCGTGCCGTATATCGACGTGATGCTGGTGTTACTGGTGATCTTTATGGTCACCGCGCCGATGATGAATCCTGGGCAGGTGGATTTGCCGCAGCTGGGCAAGTCTACTGCGCCGGCAGTCGCACCGATGGAAGTCATCATCAAAAAAGACACGACACTGGCGCTGCGCGATCACGCCAAAGGTGAGCGCGAGTTGCGGGTCTCACGCGATGAGTTGATTGCCATGCTCAAGGCCAGGCAGGGTACGCAGGCCGAACAAGCCGTGGTGATCTCGGCGGACAAGAGCGTGCGTTATGAAGAAGTCATCAACATCATGGATGTGTTGCAACAGCAGAACATCCAAAAAATCGGTCTTTTGACTCAAGCCAAAGGCAAATGAAATCGGCTTACTCCGACAATTACAGTTTACCGGCGGGCATGCTCGCGCTGTTCGTGCATGGCGTGTTCTTCGCGTTGTTGTATTTTGGTTTCACTTGGCAGAACCAACAGCCAACAGTGATGAGTGTGCAGCTTTGGCAGAGTCTGCCCGATGAAGTGGCTGAGCCTGCGGTGCAGCCCAAAGTTGCGCCGCCACCCGTTAAACAGATTGAACCGGAAGTAAAGCCGGTGCCGCAACCGACAGTGGTCAAACCCGATATTGTGTTGCCCACTAAGAAGCCTGTGCCTAAACCCGTTGAAGCCAAGCCAGTGCAGAAGATAGAAAGCAAACCTAAGCTGCCTGAAGTAAAAACCCCACCCAAGCCAGCACAGCCCAGTGCACAGCAGTTAGAGGCAGCGCGTTTGCAGGCTGAACAAGTTGCGCAAGCCGCAGCGATGGGCAAAGTGGTGGATGAGTACACGGCCAAGATCATCACCAAGATACGGCGCAATATCGTGATGCCACCGGATGTGTCCAACGATGCGCGTGCTGAATTCTCGGTGACGCTGTTGCCAGGCGGTTCGGTATTGAGCGCACGACTCGCGCAATCGAGTGGCAATCCGGCTTATGACAATGCCGTGGAGCGTGCCATTCTCAAGTCACAGCCTTTGCCGCTGCCGCCCGATCCGAATATGTTCAATCGCTTTCGCGAATTAAGATTGAAGTTCAAACCCAACGAATAAGGAAAGTTCTCGATGTTGAAAGTATTCCACGCACTTTTAGTTGTGTTGCTGCTGGCGCTGTCTGTATCTGCGCATGCCGAGTTGACCATAGAGATCATAGGCGCAGGCGAGCATCAGATACCGGTGACTATCGTACCGATGGGCGGAGATGCCAAGTTGGCGGCGGCGATTAATGAGGTGGTGGTGGGCGATTTGACGCGTAGCGGTTTGTTCAAATTGGTCGATGCGGCGGGCAAAACACCGCACGAGCCGAGTGAAGTGAACTATGCGGAGTGGAAGACATCTGGCGTAGAAGCCTTGGCTATAGGCTCTGTGGCGCAAGAGAACGGACGCATCAGTGCAAAGTTTCGTCTCTTGGATGTGGTTAAACAAGTCACGTTGGTGGGTGAGGTGGTCTCGGCTAGAGAGGTGCAGTTACGCGCTGTTGGGCATCGTATCTCCGATTTGATTTACCAGAAGCTCACCGGCGATCAGGGCGTGTTCAGCACCCGTATCGCTTACGTCAATCGTAACGGTAGCAAGTATCGCTTGGTGGTCGCGGACAGCGATGGTTACAACGAGCAGACCGTGCTGGCGCAGAGCGAGCCCATCATGTCCCCCGCTTGGTCGGCAGACGGTAAGCAGCTCGCTTATGTCAGCTTCGAGACGGGGCATGCAGCGGTGTTCGCTCAATCGGTGTATTCCAATCAACGCAAGATGTTGGCTGATTTCCCCGGCAGCAACAGTGCGCCGGCCTGGTCGCCGGATGGCAAGCAATTGGCTGTGGTGTTGACGCGCGATGGTAGTTCGCAGATCTATTTGATGAATGCGGATGGCAGTGGTTTGCAGCGCATCACTTTCAGTGAAGGCATAGACACCGAACCTAACTTCTCACCGGACGGGCAATGGTTGTTATTCACTTCGGATCGTGGCGGCAGCGCGCAGGTGTACCGCATGGCGGTGGCGGGTGGGCCGGTGCAGCGCATGACCTTTGGTGAAGGGAGTAACTATTCACCTCGTTATAGCCACGATGGCAAGAGCTTCGTCTTCACCCATCGCGCCAATGGTCAGTTTTATATTACTACGCAGGATTTTTTGAGCGGCCAGATGCAGATTATCAGCGACGGCGGTTGGGAGAAAAAACCGAGTTACGCGCCCAATGACAAACTCATCCTGTTTGCCAGTGAAGCCTATGGTCGTGGTATATTGGCGAGCGTTTCTAGCGACGGTCGCGTCAAGCAACGAATGTCTACACAAAGTGGCGATGCACGGGAACCGGTGTGGGGTCCACATCTTTAATTCAATCTCAAGAAGGGAAATAACATGAAGAAACTTGTTATCAGTGTTGTATTGGTCAATCTGTTGGCTGCTTGTGCAAGCCAGAAAGCACCTGAAGCTGCTGCGGCAGCACCTGCGCCCGTTGTATCTAACGCAACTGTAGCGGCACCCGCATCTGCACCAGTTGTTGCAGTTGATCCTTTGAACGATCCAGCCAACATTCTGGCCAAGCGCAGCATCTACTACGGGTTCGATAAGGATGCCGTACCCGCAGAAGATAAGGCCATGTTGCAAGCGCACGGCAAATATCTGGGCGAACACACCGCACGTAAGGTAGAAGTGGCTGGCTATGCTGATGAACGTGGCAGCAACGAATACAACTTGGCGTTGGGTCAACGTCGTGCTGATGGCGTGGGCAAGCTGTTGAAGCTGAGCGGCGCGGGCGCAGCCCAAGTCAAGACCACTAGTTTCGGTGAAGAAAAACCTAAGGCTGCCGGTCATGACGAAGCTGCTTGGGCACAGAATCGCCGTTCCGATCTGAACTACGCTCAGTAATCCGATGCTACAGCTGCGCGCTTACATCCTGTTGGGTCTTTGTGTTGCCTTGCCCGCGCAAGCGGGCTTGTTCACGGACGACGAGGCGCATCAACAGATCGATAAGTTGCAAGCGCGTGTGCTGCAGTTGGAAGCATTGAATACGGAAGACGTTATTAAACAACAGACCAAGTCCATGTTGGATTTGCAAGGTCAGCTCGATGAGCTGAAGACTCAGCTGCGCAATTTGCGCGGACAGAATGAAGAAGTCGCGCACGGCTTGCAGGATGCCGAGAAACGCGAAAAGGATTTTTACGTGGATTTGGACACGCGCTTGCGCAAGTTTGAATCTGCCGCCCCCAGTCCAGATGCGAGTGCCGCCAGTGTGGCGAGCACCGATCCATCTGATCCAGCCCATGAGAATCGCGCCATCGAGGCCGCGTACACCAATGTGGCGGCGGGGAATAACAGTAATGCAGTGAAAACCTTGCAGGACTTCATCAAGAAGTACCCAGATTCGGTGCATATGCCCAACGCCTTGTTCTGGTTAGGTAACGCGCAAGCGGCACTGAAGGATCACAAGGCTGCACTGCTTAGTTATGACAAGCTGCTGGCTGATTTTGAAAGATCGACGAAAGCGCCCGATGCGATATTGAATATGGCTAATAGCCAGAAACAACTGAAGCTGATCGCCGAGGCGCAGAAGACGCTCAAAAAGCTCATCGCCAAATATCCCAATACCGCCGCCGCTGATCAAGCACGCAAACAAGCTGCTGCCAGCAAGTAGTTTCCTATGTCAGTCATCGATACCAGCGCGACTTTGCGCATCACCGAGGTGTTTTATTCATTGCAAGGCGAGACTAGTCGCGTCGGCTTGCCCACGGTGTTCGTGCGTCTTACCGGCTGCCCGCTGCGTTGCACTTATTGCGACACGGCTTACGCCTTCACTGGGGGAGAGACGCTCAGCATAGCTGCGATACTCGGACAGGTGGCCGCATACGCGCCGCGCTATGTGACGGTGACCGGCGGCGAGCCGTTGGCGCAAAAGAATTGCATCGTGCTGCTGCGTGCCTTGTGTGATGCGGGCTACCAGGTGTCGCTGGAAACCGGTGGTGCGCTGGACATCAGCGAAGTCGATGCACGCGTGATGCGCGTGGTTGACATTAAAACGCCGGGCTCGGGTGAAGTGAGCAAGAATCGTTGGGAGAATCTCGCGCTGTTGCATGCACATGACGAGATTAAGTTTGTGTTGTGCGACGAGGCTGATTATCAGTGGGCCAAAGAACTTATTGTGGCGCTGCAGCTTGCAGAAAAATGTCCGGTATTGCTTTCACCCGTGCATGGCACGGTAAATTCCACACATCTGGCGGAATGGATATTGCGCGACCGTTTGCCGGTGCGCTTGCAGGTGCAATTACATAAAATTTTGTGGAACAACGCGGCGGGTCACTGAGATGAAGAATGCGGTGGTGTTGCTATCTGGCGGGCTAGACTCCGCAACTGTGTTGGCGATGGCGCGCAAGCAGGGGTTTACTTGCTACGCGTTGAGCGTGGACTACGGTCAACGCCATCATGCCGAACTAGCTGCCGCGCAGCGGGTGGCCGATGCGCAAGGTGCGCAAGAGTTGCGTGTGATTAATATCGATTTGACGGCATTTGGCGGCTCAGCGCTGACCGACAGCAAGATTGCGGTTCCCGAAACGCCCAGCGTAGGCATTCCGTCAACCTATGTTCCGGCACGCAACACCATCATGTTGTCGCTGGCTTTGGCTTGGGCCGAAGTGTTGCAGGCGCAGGATATATTCGTCGGCATTAATGCGGTCGATTACTCCGGCTACCCTGATTGCCGTCCCGCTTATATCGAGGCCTTCGAACGCATGGCTAATCTCGCCACCAAAGCAGCGGTGGAAGGTCATGCGCTGACCGTGCATGCTCCGCTGTTGCATATGAGTAAGGCCGAAATCATCGCGCACGGCACGCGACTCGGTGTGGATTACGGGCAGACTGTTTCGTGTTATCAGGCCGATGAACAGGGACGCGCGTGCGGCGTATGCGACTCATGCCGATTGCGTAGCGCGGGATTTGCAGCGGCTGGTATCACTGATCCGACACGTTATCGCAATTCATAAAAAAGATCGTGATAACACCGATTTTGCGTTGACATAAAAGTCCAGATACGTATAATTCGCGCTCCTTTATAGGGGTCGGTAGCTCAGCCGGTAGAGCAGCGGACTTTTAATCCGTTGGTCGCGAGTTCGAATCTCGCCCGACCCACCAAGTTGTATGTAGCATCGCCGCCTTAGCTCAGTTGGTAGAGCAACCGCCTTGTAAGCGGTAGGTCGTCAGTTCGAATCCGACAGGCGGCACCAATCCAAACCCGCCAACCAAAAGTTAGCGGGTTTTTTCTTGCACTGCGTTCGCTTGCAGTGTCTTTGTTGTGCAGATATGCAAGATTGGTGCGCTTAAGCACTGAATAATTCGGTAAGATTGAGTCCGCGCGCCGATTCCGGTGCATTTCTCAGCGAGCAATCATTTCAAAATGAAAATTCACGAATACCAAGGCAAAGAAATCCTGCGTCAATTTGGTGTGCCTACCCCCTTGGGTGCGGCATGTTTTAGTGTGGACGAGGCGGTGACGCGCGCGCGTGAATTGGGCGGCGCAGTGTGGGTGGTCAAGGCGCAGATTCATGCGGGTGGTCGCGGCAAAGGCGGTGGGGTGAAAGTGGCGCGCAGTCTGGATGAAGTGCGCGCCGCCGCGCAGCAGATACTGGGCATGCATCTAGTGACGCACCAGACTGGCAAAGACGGGCAGGTGGTGCATCGGTTGCTGATCGAGCAAGGCGCGGCGATTGCCAAGGAATTCTATCTAGGAATGGTGATAGACCGTAGCAAGCAACGTGTGGCGTTGTTGGCTTCCAGCGAGGGCGGCATGGAGATTGAAGAGGTCGCCGCGCATCATCCTGAGAAGATCCACAAATTGTGGATAGACCTGCTGCACGGTATGCAAGACGCAGCTGCTGCGCAGATTGCAAAGAAGATCGGCATCCCTGATGCAGCCATCGCGGAGACGGTCACGGTATTGCAGGGTCTGTATCGCGCTTTCGTCGAAAAGGATGCCATGCTCGCCGAAATTAATCCGTTGGTTTTGACGACAGATAACCATGTTATTGCGCTGGATGCGAAGTTCAATTTCGACAGCAACGCGCTGTACCGTCATCCCGAAGTAGTGGCGTATCGCGATCTGGATGAAGAGGATGCGGCGGAGATCGAGGCATCGAAGTTCGATCTGAGCTACATATCTTTGGATGGCGACATCGGCTGTCTGGTGAATGGCGCGGGCTTGGCGATGGCGACCATGGACATCATCAAGCTGTACGGTGGCAGTCCGGCTAACTTCCTCGATGTGGGCGGTGGCGCGACCAAAGAGAAGGTCACGGAGGCGTTCAAGTTGATGCTGAAAAATCCTAATCTCAAAGCGATACTGGTAAACATCTTCGGCGGCATCATGAAGTGCGATGTCATCGCTGAAGGTGTGGTGGCTGCCGCGCGCGAAGTGCATCTGGCCGTGCCGCTGGTGGTGCGTTTAGAAGGCACTAATGTGGATTTGGGTAAAAAGATTTTGGCCGAATCAGGCTTGCCTATCATTTCCGGCAGCGACATGGCGGATGCCGCTGAAAAAGTTGTTGCTGCTGCGAGGAATAAATAATGTCCATACTCATCGATAAAAACACCCGTGTGATGACGCAAGGCATGACCGGTAAGGTCGGCCAGTTCCATACGCAAAATTGCATCGCCTATGCGAACGGCGCGAATTGTTTTGTCGCCGGTGTCACACCTAAGAAAGGCGGACAAAATTTCGAGGGTGTGCCGATCTACGACAGCGTGTTGGAAGCCAAGCAGCAGACTGGCGCGACCGTGTCTGTCATCTATGTGCCACCGCCCTTTGCGGCTGCCGCGATAGATGAGGCGGTGGAGGCCGATCTAGATTTGGTGATCTGCATCACCGAGGGCATACCAGTGCATGACATGCTTAAGACCCGTTACAAGATGCAGGGCAAGCGCACGCTTTTAATCGGCCCGAATTGTCCCGGACTGATTACCCCTGACGAGCTCAAAATCGGCATCATGCCTGGACATATTCACCGTAAGGGGCGCATCGGCGTGGTGTCGCGCTCCGGCACGCTGACCTATGAAGCGGTCGGTCAGCTCAGTGCCTTGGGCTTGGGGCAATCCTCTTGCGTGGGTATCGGCGGCGATCCTATCAATGGCCTGAAGCATCTGGATGTGTTGCAGCTATTTAACGACGATCCCGACACCGATGCGGTCATCATGGTGGGTGAGATCGGTGGTACTGACGAAGAAGAATGTGCGCGCTGGATCAAGGATCATATGCGCAAGCCTGTAGTCGGTTTCATCGCAGGTATCACCGCGCCACCCGGCAAGCGTATGGGGCATGCCGGTGCCATCATTTCTGGCGGGCAAGGTGGTGCTGGTGCAAAACTGGCGGTGATGGAGGAGTGCGGCATTCATATCACGCGCAACCCTGCGGAGATGGGCAAAGTGATGAAGCAGGTATTGAGAGGCTGAGAAGGATAAAGGGAGAAGAGGGAGGGGTACAACCCATTCCCTCTTGAGCGCCGCAGGCGCGTTCCCTTTTCCCTTTCCAAGAAAGGTTGACAATGTTGGAAATGTTAGTTACGGCCCAATTCTGGGTGGATGTCGCCAAAATCATCATGATTGATTTGTTGTTGAGTGGCGACAATGCTGTGGTGATTGCCTTGGCGTGCCGCAATCTGCCTGCCGACCAGCGCAAGCGCGGGATTATGTTTGGTGTGCTCGGTGCCATCGTGTTACGTGTGGTATTGACCTTCTTCGCGGTCAGTTTGTTGTCGCTGCCCTATCTCAAATTGATTGGTGCATTCTTGCTGATTTGGATAGGCGTGAAGCTGCTGTTGCCCGAAGAAGAACATGACGAAACCAATATCAAAGCCGATACCCGTTTGCTGGGAGCGGTGAAGACCATCATTATCGCGGACTTCGTGATGAGCTTAGACAACGTCTTGGGCGTCGCCGCAGCTGCACACGGTAATGTTTCCCTGCTGGTGTTTGGTTTGCTCATCAGCATCCCGCTGATTGCCTGGAGCAGTCAGTTGGTGCTGAAAGTCATCGACCGTTTCCCTGTGGTCATCTATGCAGGCGGTGGCTTGTTGGGTTATGTGGCGGGCGAGATGCTGTTGAGTGAAGCGATGTTCGCGCCCTTACTGGAAACGCATCATTATCTGCACACCGCCGTACCAGTGTGCAGTGCCTTGTTGGTGTTGGTTTTGGGACGCTGGTTGTCCGCTCGCAGTACTGCGGAAGGTCAGGTTGTAGATTTGATCGATGCAAAAGTAGCGCATCAGGAAAGGAGGAAGACAGAATGAGATTCCTAGTGCCGGTCGATGGATCACAAGGTGCGCAACGCGCAGTGCGGTATGTGATGGATAGTGCGGCTTGGTTAGGTACGCCGGTAGAGATATGTCTGTTGAATGTGCAATGGAAAGTTGCCGCAGGGAATGTAAAGCTGTTCATCAGTCAGGAAACGATCAACGATCATTATCGTGAGCAGGGCATGGCCGAGCTGGCGGGTGTGCGCGCTATTTTGGATGCTGCTGGCCTAGCGTATGAATACCACATCAGTATCGGCAATCCGGCTGAGGCAATTGTGCAATATGCGCATGAACACAATATGGATCAGATCGTCTTGAGTAAGCAGGCTGATGCGGGCTTACAGTCTTGGTTGCTGGGTTCCGTTGTTAGCAAAGTGTTGCATCTTGCCGAATGTCCAGTGCTCGTCGTCAAATAGTTGCTGGCGCAATTTATGGCTAGGAAAATCCCTAGAGAACTTTAATAAATCAATGGCTTTATGGTGAATTGCAC
>Ga0172367_10001596_pt1 | contig 32480 bp, 43 predicted proteins | sample Lak10m_FD_114542 | JGI IMG/M metagenome (GOLD analysis project Ga0172367, IMG submission 114542) | Freshwater microbial communities from Kabuno Bay, South-Kivu, Congo - kab_022012_10m | ecosystem: Environmental > Aquatic > Freshwater > Lake | place: Democratic Republic of the Congo: South-Kivu...
GACCGTCATCGAAGTTTGTTGCAAACTTTTCGACTTCAATTACTTTACCAACTTGCAACCATGGATAATCGCCAGCATCAGCAGCCGAAAGTCTTCTTGGGCGACCCATAAAGTCTGGGGCGATCAAGTCACCAGCGGCAACATCTGCGTTGACGTTTGTAACCATGGGATACTCTACATAACCATGGGTGATAAAGCCAGCACCTTGCGATGTGCCCTTGTCAAATGGTCTGTAAAGATCGTATTGTGCGCAGCCAACTGGGACCGAACGGGCAGCAACTGCCTGTGTGTCACCAGAAGCTCCAGCGACTGGCGTTGCACCAGCCAATGGATTCCAACCAGAAATAGTGTCGCCCCATGTTACTGAGGATGCGCTACCGTTAGCCGGAACAAAACGCGAATCATCGCTTACCGTTACAACCGAAAGGATTGTGCCTTTTGGAATAACGATTTCAAAGCGATCATCTTCTGAATCTACGTACCAGGTTGGAAGTGCAACTGATGGAAGAATGTAGGCCGAAGGCGCGATACCCTCTGAGACTACAAAACGACCTGCGCCAGTTTTGGTTCCTACCTTACGAAACTTTGCTAAGCTCATGTTATTATCTCCTTATTATTTTTAGAGTTTCTTACGACCCATTAAAGCATCGACTAGAAGATCTTCCAGCATCGATTCTGCTGTATTCTCTTCTTTGTTTTCATCCGCTTTGACCTCTTGATCAATCGTCAATACGTTTTGCTCTTCGTTAGATACTACTTCACTATCAACTGTAATGTCAACAAATTCTTTTGTTTTTGTTGGATTAGCAACCGGTAGTTTTGCCATATCTCTTAATGAATCAGCAAGTGACGTGGCTGTTCTCTTCATGTGATCTTCGATGAGAGCATCCCTTTCTTCTGCTGACTCAATACCAAAAGCAATTTTTGTATCGACAACCCTTTCGGCAAGAGTGCGATGAAGTGCTTCTTTGAGTTTTTTGTTTTCTTCTTCAAGAGACTGAATTTTAATTTGAGTCTCATCGGCTTTTTGCTCAGCGTTTTCTTTATTGTCACTGAGTTCTGCTTTTGGCTCTTCAATCTCCTTTGCTTCTTCGGTATCTGTTGAAGAAGCCTCTTCTGGTTTTTCAGCGTCTACAGATTCAACAGCCTTTTCGGCTTGTTCTTCTGTCTTTTCTGAATCTTCAGATGAGATCTTTTCGGCGTCAGTTGTTTCGGTTTTTTCTTCAACGGCTGGAGCTGCTTCCAAAGCTTGTTCGGCCTCCGGAGCTGTTTCAGCCGAAGACACCTTTAAGTCCTGGGCGAGGCATTCGACGACTTCTAGTACATTTTCGTCTTTAATTTCTGTATTCATTTTAGACCTCTCCTCATAATTGCTATCTACATTATTCCTAGCAAATAGTAATGTATTATCTTTCTGCCTATCAGTTTCGCTTTCCTGTAAAGCCAATGCCGTTAAAAATGCGCCTTTAAGGTGTAAATACAGCGGTCTTGATTCCTTTTTTTTAAGACCATTAAAAATTGATTCATTTTCTTCAATCGAGATTATATCTTCTTTGTCCATATGTAAGATAAAGGCTGATGTCTTAGCTGCCCAATCTTCGGAATCCGTAGTATCTATTGAGCCATCTATTTTTTTAGAAGATCTTACACCGGATCTTTGATCTGCCGGTTGATTCACAAAAGAATATTCTTTAAAAGAAATATCCTGCATATCTATAAAAGCCAGCTTACCCTTATAAACCTTACCCCTTTTATACTTTGGGAACTTCGGTCTGCCATTTTCATCTTCTTGGGCTAAATCATCGCCGGATATAGAGCAAACAGCCTTATTCGCCCTTCCTCCAACGGAACCCGTCAAATATCTTTTGTCTAAAATCTTTTGTGCAGAGACTGGATCTGTAACTGCTATTTGCAATCTTACAAAATTAGCTCCATCCACCTCTTTGTCCATTCTAGCCGCCATAACCCTACCGATAGGTTCACCGTTAATGTCGTGATTTAAAATAATTGGTTTTGGATAGGGCTCAACCCAGGATTGCAGGGCTTTTTCCAGCTCTTGAGCTGAATAACTATTATAATTTGCCGTTAAGCCGTTCGTGTATGGCGGCCACCTCAATAATCAAACCACGCTTATCGTTAAAGGACTCGGAAAAAGTTGTTTGTATTTTTGAGAAATCTGGTAATTCAAGAGTAAAGTTCTCTGTGAAATCAAAAGCCATTTTTTATCTCCCAATATAATTATACATCATTTATAGTAAATGAAGTATTTATAAGATTAAACAATATTATATAAATATATCATACTTTCTACGACATTTCTAAATTATGTAGCTGCCTAGGATCACCGTGCTTAAGAAAGTGTTCCAACATTGGCTTATGCATAATATGAGGTGCGTACAAGTAGGATGCAGAATACAAATTTAGTCCGGCTTTTGCCGCGTTGGCGCACCACCCAAGATCTTCACCTTGGCTATGTATTTCGTAATTAATTGTTTGATACGTTTTTTTTGACATCATTTTGGCCGCCATAATAATGTCAGATTTAAAATATTCACCCAAAGGATACTTTTCTTTTCTATACCCTTGACCGCCAGGTTTATCCGACCAATCCATCACACTTGGATACAATGTATCGCTCGGAGTCATAAACATAAGTGGACTGACGGCGTCTGCTCCATCTTGAATGTGAGCAATCAAAAAATTAATCGTATTTGGATTGGTGATAAGAACATCCGAGTCAAGACTAAAAAAATACTCCGGATTTATTTCTCTTACTTTTTCAAGTAATTTATTTCTAAAAAAAACCATATTATGATATTTAGAAATACTCCACGCCCTTGAGTTGTCTTTGTGCTCAAAATGGGGCACTTCGTTTCTCACATCTATTTCAAATATTTCAATATTCGGTCTGGCATTTCTGTATCTACTTAGATGAGATATAGTATCTTCATCGTCTGGAGACACCTCAAATACAAAACCAATTTTAGATAAATCAATTTCTTGATTTTCAATGCACGAAATCCAATATGGAAATATCCAATCTCTTTTATAGATCGGACAACCAATTAGTAATTTAACCATTCTGGTATTATCTATTCAGATACTGCTGCTACCGGTTGATCTTCTTTAACGTCTTTTTGCTTCTTCTTTGAAACCGGCTTTTCTTGCACCGCTTGATCTTGGAGCGGTTGCTGTGTCGGTTGTTCATTTTGCTCTTCTGGCGGAGTAATAATTTCAACAATCGTATCAATGATGTCGACAAGCGATTCAAGCGCTAAACGAGTTTGCCCGTTGCGAACCGCCGTTCTAAATTTTTCTAGGATATCCTGCTCTTCTACACTGCTAACATTAGACATTTTTATCATCCTTTTCGATATCTGTTCCTAAGACATTATACTCGTTTTCAAGAAGACTTTCAATTACTGTCAAAAATTTATTATCGTTTCTTTTTATATTTGGCGAAGAAGAGCGACCATTTTGATTTTGTGGCCTAGATTTATTGCCAACACCCTTTCTGGAATTTGGCAGGTTTCTTTGTCCGGCTTCTGCCGGTTTTTGACCATCGGAATTTTTTGGATCTGGAGCGTTCTGCGCAGAAATTTCAGCCTGAGCGCCAGCAATATTTATTTGCGTTCTGGCCTGAAGCCCGCTATACAATTCTTCTGCGTCAACATCAACACTCATCCCCAAAGCCAATCTGACCTCGCCTAGCGTTATCGTGTTATTGACAAATTTTTGAATAATATGATTTTCTTTTTTGACCTGAGTGTCTACATCTATTTCCTTAAACTTAAAGAAACATCTATCCGATTCTCCAACAATAGTTGGGTTTGTGGTCGGGTCATATCCGCCCTCAAATAAGAGCTCATTAAAGATATTCAATCTTACCATTTCCGCAAAAAGTTTTTGCATTTGCTTTACCTTATCGTAAAGGGCCGTATCTAATCTATCGGTTACGGATCTATTGCCGCCATTCATGGTCATCCCCAGGTGATGAGGTGCCACACCCAAACCGACGGCCACTCTTTCCTTGAAATGATCTAAATATTTTGAAGCGTCTAGTGCGGTATTTTCTGAGCCAATTATTTCTATGTCGTGTCTAAACGGTAAAATTAATCCGCCTTCTGCCCTAAGATTTTCAATTTCAAGAGCGGCTTGATCTATTTCCTGTGGTTCAGCTGGCTGCTCTGCGGTGCCAATCTTGTACTTGTAAAGCGGGAAGAGTTCTCTGTGCACAAGGTTTTGTATATCTTCTTCAATCTGCCTAAGGGCGATAACGTCGTCTAGCACATTGCTAATATAGGGGGTGCCGAATGCCCTTCCGGGTTTTCTATCCAGATGAAGATGTATCACCCTCTCTGCAGACCAAACTGGATCTCTTTCTGTCGGGGCATATGTCAGAGGATCAGTCGCTTGCTGATAAGCTTTTGGTCTATTGTATTTGTCTCTAAGAATTCTAACTTGTTCAGTCGGGATAAGATAATATCCGGCTATTGGATACTCTGAATTTATGGGGTTAAGCTTACTGGGAAAATAAGAAGCTACGTCACCCCTACCCTTAACAATGAAAACATTTCCAAACTTAAATAATTGATCAGAAACTTCAATTAAAAAATCTAAAAATGGTCTCTTCATGGCCATTTCCATGTAATCTATTCTCTGCAGTAGATAAGAAACAGCCTCTTGATTTTCCGAAATTATTTCCCAACCCTCTTTCCAAAAGAGCTCTTTGTGCTTTGATATAGCTTGCTTTACGTAAGAATCCGTATCAACAGCTTGAAGAATTCTATCGAAGTCATAGGATGGCGGTTCAAAAGAAGCTCTTTTACTGAAAAAGTAAGAAGTACCCTGGAACCCAAGAGCCAAAGCGGCTACTCTCATCGTTTTTGAAAGCGACCTCATATCGTCTGAGGTTAAAGTCTTTTCTTTTATTTCTAGTTGCTCACCTACACCAGAAAAAGGTATATAATCTCTAAGTGCCATTGTACGTCCTTATTGCAGCTGTAGCAGTAATAGTAAGGGGTTTACCGTTAAGGCTGTAATTTATATACTTTCTGTAATTCCTGCGGCCTCAAAAGTCTTTTTAATAACGAGGTTTTTTACAGCCTCTAGCCAAAAAATAGTTTCCGCCTCCGAAAAATCACTTTTATAAGCGAGGTTTTTTTCTGATATTTTAATTTCAACAACAAACTCAGTTTTTTGATTTGTCGTTTTTTGTTCCAGTGCTTCACTCATTTTATTGTCCTTTCATATTATTGAGAATATTGGTTAACTGTTTGATTGTAGCATCTTTAATAATCAACTCAGTAGTTAACTGAGCTAATTTTTCCTGGAAACAAGCCAAAACCAAGTTCATATCTAAATTATTATTTTGCTCAGGACTTACTTGCCTGACGCTATTTTCTATATCATTTTGCAAATGATTCTCCTTATTGTTTTGCGGAACCGCAAAATCATCGTCAATTTTTTCGGTTTGCCAATTAGGTTTTTTATTTATCTTAGACATCTTCCAATTATACCACTTTTTCTTACCCATGAGTCAAGTTTATCATGAATTTTCTAAATCTGCTACTCTTTTACGAAGATCTTGAATGTTTGCGACAGCTAAAGCAAGTATATCAAGATGCTTGTACATTTCAACTTCACCATTGCCATCTTCCTCATAATTATACATCGAGAGCAGACCATTACTTGCCTCTTCAACCTCTTCTGCAATGAATCCAATATGGACTGCAGATTCTCTTCTCAATTTTTGCTCTTCAGTTTCTTCATTATTTTGATCTTTACGATTTATAAAAGCTTTCCAAGTAAATGTTCTTGGTCTAAGTCCATCAATTAATCCGATATCACTGAAATCTTGGATATTTTCTTTTAGTTCTCGCTTGGATGAGGAGCGATAAACTTGTCCACCGCTTACAAATAGTGTATTTCCAGAACCAGTATCTGTAGTTAATCCAACTATATATCTATTAAAAGTAAATTGATTTAAATTTGGATACAAAGATTGTCCAGCTATCCACATTGAACCGCTGGCGTTGGTATCAACCCAAAGTCCTTGTGAGCCTCCTGCAAATACATAACATTGTGTAGTATAGCCACCAGAACTAGTCCCCAACAGTATTTGCCCACCGTCTACTGGTAACAAAATACGGCCGCCAACTTGTAGCGATGAACCGCTAATTGTCACACCAGTAATGTTCACGCCACTGATATTGCTCGCATCTATAGTCCCGCCAGAAATGAAATCTGCACTTAGTGTTCCGGTTGAAATCTGACTAGCGCTCAGCGTTCCGGCTGTAATTCTATTAGCGTTGAGTGTTCCTGTTGCAATTTTTCCACCGCTAATACTAGTTACGCTATCGCCTATTCTGGCTTCTAAAGACCCTGGTTGAATAGCAGTACTCGCAACATTGTTGGCGTTGTTTGCGGTTGTATTTGCTATATTTGCCGTACTCTGAGCTGTATTTGCCGTACTCTGAGCGGTTTGAATCGAGGTCAAGGTTGAACCGCTAGTAATGACAATATCACCCGTAATACTTAGAGTGCTTCCATTCCATGTTAACTTATCTCCAAGTGAAAACTGCGATGTATCATCAACATAAAATGGTGTATTGGTATTACCATATACGCCAACTCCAAGATAAATTTTAGAATTACTTGACATTACTGTTGGACCAGTAAGTGTTAGATTTTTAGTTGTTATTGTATTAGCCGTTACATCGCCTTCTTTTAGAACCTTAAAGGGAGCATTAACTAAAGTTCCAGAACCAAGCCACAAGTTACCATCACTATCAACGTGAAAAGATCCCGAGTCAAAACCTCCGATATCAATACTTCCCGCTACAGTTGCGTCGTAAAAATACGCTCTACCACTACCATTAATTAACCAACCGGTTGTTGCATTTGCGTAGCTGCCACCACCAACGTCGACTCCGTCAAATGTTGAAGACTTGATAATAGAGGTTGCACCCGCCATCGTAATCGTGTGGGCGCCTATTGTCCCTGCCGTTATCTTGCTGGCGGTTAGATCTTTGATGTGGGCTGAATCAATCAGTGTGGTCGCAGTAGAGGCGGTTAATGCCGTCCAGGAAGAAAGATTACCGCTTGTATCTACGCTTCTAACCCTGCCAAAATATAATTTTTCCGTAGTTTGCTCAGTTGCCGCTCCGGTATTAGCATTTACCGTAATTTGACTTGTTGTATTTTGCGAAACATCTAGCGAAATAACATTTGATGCAGAAAATCCGGGATATCAGGGGTTGTGCGTTGGGCAGGAGCGAATACTGCGAACCCGATTGGCCGATACTTTCGGGCAGATAAATTTCATACAAATACCCACGAAGATCTGAATCATTGGAAGGGTTAAAGCTAAGCATAATTGACTTGTAGTTTCCAACTATGACGAAATTACCCAACTCCTGAGGTTGAGTCGCGTCATTGGGTACGACAAATCTCACCGCGGATGTCGGATCTAACACGGTGTTTACATCCGCGTCTTTTGGTTTAACCGTAAGCAGATACTGTTTACCTGGTTTTAGGTTTTGTATGGTTTTTTTGATTTTAGCCATTATCTAATTCCGCCCAACGAGGTAAACACCAGGGTATCGCTGAGCTGCTGTTCCCCCAATGTTATGCGCATATTCTTCAAAAAAGAAATGTTTATTATATGGACCGATTTTCCCGTAGAAAGAATATTTTTATCCTCCAAAACTTCAATTTCAAGGTTGTAATCTCCGTATTCCAAGTTTGTCTTATTATATATTACACTTTTTTCCTCTTTAAGCGCAAAACAATCTATTTCCGTCCAATCGACAATCACCTTTTCGATGTCAGTTGCTTTTTCTTGTTTTGAAATAATTCTAATTTTTATTTTTCCATTTGACGGACCAGTCATTGCGCTAATCCTTAGATTGGGCCCGCTAAAAGCGGCGAAGGCTTTTGCGCCAGATTTTTGCGATACGGATTCTTTCCAATCAATTCCATCGTTGAAGAAAGCCAAAGTGTAATAACCTTTTGACGTTTCTTCCGAAACCGTTTGGTATAAATTGATGTCCGTTGGCGTGGCGTCGTAAAGTTGTGGTGAATTTTGCAGATTGTCGTAGAGTTTTGCGGTTACTTCCGGCACCGCTATATACGCATATTTTGTTTTGTTGTTTTCAACATACGGCGTCGCATGAATATATTTGATATAGTCCTGGCCGTAATACAGGCAATATTTGCCGCTCATGGAGTAATCCTGCCTATGATTTTGAGCGGCTTGAAAATAAAGAATATTATTTACAATTCTTGTTTTTACCGGAGAGGGAGTAGAGTCCAAAGATGATGGATCCAAACCGTCATATTCGTATACGACCAAATACGAATGGTTTTGATCCCCCCTCAAAGAAGATTGATCGTATATCTTATTTATTTCATTGTTTCCAATGTCAACAAACAACCAATCATTTTTGTAGATGTATTCTATTGGCGCCAAAAGAGACAGCTCTCTTTTGAGGGGAGCTTGTAGATATCCAAAATTCGACGGAGAATTAAGATTGTTATCGCTAGATAAATATTTAAACCATGTCATAGTTATATTTCCGTATACATTATTTCAAATTCATATTTATCGACGTAATCATCCGGAATGTCTATGCTGATATTGACGTCCGCTACGGGTATTCCCCCCTGCAATATGTCCGGGGCAAAAGAGTCTACAGAAATAAAAATCTCGTTTTGCGATGAGTTTATTTGATTTAATTGAATATCTCTTCTCACTGAATCATAATCAATGTCTATAGATCTTATTCTTTCCGAACCATCGGAACCACGATGGCTATGCGTGGCTATTTGGACCCCGTCCACCTTCGCTTGATTGTCGACAAATATGTCGCCACTTATTTTCCCGCCGGATTTCATCAAATACTGCGGATGGCTATCTTGGCCCAAATCATCCAGCAGAGCGTGGCTTGATCTGAGAGGGTTGGTGTCGTTGATTTTAATAACCGACTCAAGCAAGGTTTGATAGTCCTTGAGGTTCAAAACGTTTTGTGCAATAATTTTTTCTTTTTTTACCGCTTTTACACCGAGCTGAGAAATATATTCGGCGTATTTTCTCCTTTGAAGAATATTTTGATATAGACCTTCTATTTTTGAAGTTGTGGTATTTCTTCTTTCGATGAGGTCGCTAATGATCGATTTGAAATTACCCTCTGCAACGAGAAGCGCAATCACGGCTTCTTCGGACATTGTCGGAAGATTCGACTTCATGTTTGTTGTTCGCAAATCCACAGAAAAATCGGAAACAACCTTTGTCTTGAACCTTAAAGCTGGACCAAGAAAACTATCGTAAAAAATATTACAGTTCAAAACCAGATCGTTGTACAGCGACTCCAATTGCGAATCTATGGCGGTGGTTAAGGAGTCTACTTTGATCGAAAAAAAGGCTTGAAATTGCGCTGCTTGTTTTTTAGTTGTTTTATCCACTTCGGCTTCTGGCAGGAGCGTTGGTTTGAGCGGTATGTTTTTGGCAAAGAGTTCCTGATAGTGAAGTGCCATTTTGAGCCAGTAAAAGTAGTGCGCTGCGACTTGTTGTTGCGATTCGTCCTCATAGGAAGTTCCAAAATCTCTCGTTAAAGAAAATTTGATACAGGCCGCTTCGGCCAAAAAGCACTTGACAATTTCCCTATAGTCGTAGATGTGGCCAAAACTGGAATTAGAAATAACATTATCATATTCTTTGACAAACCTCCTGTAACCCCTTGTGTCGTTTTTTTCTGAGAAAATATATTGGTCAAAACATATAAATGGCGGTCTCGGATATTTGAGTTCGCCCAGATAACCCTCTACCTGAATCTTGGGAAAAGTTGTTTCGATTACATTAATCTGATCCCAAACATATTTGTGCGCTTCATCCAAAGAGGGATTGCTGAATGGGTCGAGATTAACTTGTCTCAACAAGTTTTCTAAATCCACCTTAAACTGATCTAACTTAGATATCGTATTTTCCGTTTCCTGCCTTACGATCGCCAAAGAAACTGAATAAGTTTCATCGCTACCGTAAGCCCCAGATTTGTGTTTTAGCAGTGTTTTATTGACGTCGTTTAATTTCCCAGAACCTTCGTAGTCAGAAACCGAACTGCTTGTTTCGGTCTTATAGTCTGCAAATACGGCGTTTTGCGGAACGGCGTCACTTTGAATAGGATTGACGATTGACATATCTTTTATTAAAACATCTTTCTGGCTACTTTTTTACTACCGCCCTTTTTACCGAATTTTGGTTTTAATTGGCCGGTTCGATTCACGTTTAAAATTATACCAGATTCATTGCCGCTGTAATCCTCGTTCTTTTTATCCTGCGTTTTGGGCATGAAGAAAGTATTTGAAAACGACTCAACGTTGGTTGCTACTTGGCTCCTACCAAATTCACCGTAATTTTCGGTAATAGCCAACAACGCCAACATCAAAGCGTCATGGGCGTGATCTACCGCAGATCCGCCGGCTTCGAATACCGGCCTGCCAGTTTGGGTGGTTCTGACAACGACGTATGATATGATTTGCATATAAAGCTCTTCGTCGGCTGTCGGAAATAACAAAAGATATTTTTCAAAATGCTGCCTTAAATTATCGACCATATATGGTTTAATTTCTTTTTTAACAGGCAATTTAGTATACGGGTCTTTAATTTCTATCAACTCACCGAACCCCACTCCTTTTACCCTATCTCTTAAATTGGATCTGGGGTTTTCCGTCCCGTATTTTCTAAGCAATTCCACCTGCACTTCACCATATCCCCTGTCAACGTAAATGTGTTTTGGTTGAAAAGAATCATTTAATTCCACAATTCTGTTAACGGCGTTTGTCAGGGTGTATTCTGACTTTTCAATTTCTTCCCTGTAAGCTATTCTTATCTTATTTCTAAATCTTTCCTCTTCATGATTTTGGTTACACGCCTCAAGTACGACTATATTCGTTCCTGCGCCATATTTGTCCCAGTCAACGCCAATGGTATACACGGACCTGGCCGATGTTATTTCCGGTGTGTAATTCCAGGACGGTTCCACGAAAGCCGCGTCAACGAATTTTCTTGGATAAACGCCCTCTGCGTCTTCTCCCCAATCCGCTTCAATTTCGTGCCTATACCCAGTTTCGGAATATTGCTCCCTGAACTCATCTTCTTGTTCTTTGGAAAAAAACGGATTACAGTATGATGGAAACCAAAATTCCCTAAATCTTTCCGACTTACACCACTCCCAGAATCTTTCTCTTCTGCCAGTCGGAGTAGAAGCACCAATTAAAACTTTATCTGGCTGGTCTTCCGCGGTTTTCTGAAGCATTGCGTAAAGAGCGTCAAGGTCATCCGTATGCATGTAGTCCATTTCGTCCAAAACGATCACGTGAGCTTCCTGACCACGAGCTACGTCTGATTTTCCGCCGGATCTCATGCCAGATGTAAAAAACCTAATCGTGGAACCGTTGGAAAACTCTATCAAAAACTGCGGACTAGTGACCTTTCGTGTTATTGAATTATATACGATTTCGTTTTTTGCCGCGAGTCTGTTTATTTCCTGATAGATAAGTTCTACCTGCGTCTTCATTGGGGCAATAACCAAACAACGCCCATCTTTGTTCGTATAGCTGTAATGGAGAAGCGCGACCGCCATGCTAAATGTCTTACCCAAACGACGACCAGCCCTCAGCACCTTGCGCAATGAAGGATCTCTCAATATCAAAGTTTGATAAACTCTGGTCTCAACTCCGCAAAAAATATTTTGCCCATCTACAAGGATCTTTGGCTATATGTATTTGTCTTTGTATTTCCGCAGACAAGCCCGCATTCAAAAGCGTGTTGTCGATCTCGAATGGTTCATCTATTAAAAGCGCCAACTCGTTATTGGGCATTGATCTTTGCGTGATTGGCGAGCCGTCCTGCCAATTCAGGTGAGATAATTTATTCTTAAACACCCATTCAATTCTATTAATTTGTTTTACATATTCTGGGTTCTGTGATTGGATAATTTCAATTAAATCCTCTCTAGGAAGTGCTTCTAGCTGTTTTCTAAATTCCCTTGTTTGAGCCAGCATATTTATCCAAAATGCGCAGCCATCATTGCGCCCTCCGAACCAAGAAGTGATCTGGCGTTGAGCCTTGAATTTTGGATTGCCATTACTCCCCTAGCTCTTGACGTAGCTCTTACCTCATCATCTTTATATGTTCCAAACATACCACCGTTAATATTTCCCTGCATTGACTTCATTGCATCTTTTCCAAAATTAATCGCACCCTTAACTGCCACTCCTCCAAGCTTAGCCAGTTGATAAGCCATATCGGCTGCAAATATCATGTTTATTCCCGGCATTGCTTTTAGCAGAGCTTGACCTCCAACGGCTAAGGCCACTCTTCCTCCGCCAGCGACGGCGGCGTGGGCAGCGCCTTTATAGCCGAGTGTTTCAATAAATCCTTTTTGAATTAATCGTTTTGATAGTTGAGCTGCTCCAGCTTCAGTCATTGGAATGGCGCCCTCAAAAACTCCCTGGCCAAATCCCCTCAAGACTCTGGCTTGAAATGCGGAGTTTGTTTGTATTGCGCTTGTTAACGGCTTCATTAGTTTTTCTGCCGTTTCAGTCATAACCATGGTGCCCCCGGTAGCGCCAACTGACCTTGCGGTTGCCGTTCCCATGCCGGTAAACATCTCTTCACCACCACCAACCGTTAACAGTGACTTCATCATGTTTCGGGTCTTTGAGCCTTTTATGCCCTCCGCCATCATGAATCTTCTTTCACCAATTGTCAGGGCTTGATTTGTTTTAACTTTGTTAATTACACCATTAAGTGCGTAATTATGCGGATTTTTCGTAAATCTACCCGTAACAGGATCCCTAAGAGCAGGCAAGCGGCTTCCTTTCTGAGCATATGCACTTCCGGGGCTGGGGCCATTATAAGTGGCTATTCTAGCAAGGTTAAGATCCATTTTAGCCGCGGCGCCTGCTCCTTTACGGGCGACTCTTCTTTCGGTTGTAGTTAGAGCCCCCATTCTTGCCATTGTTCCACCGCTAAAACGTGGATTATCCGGTTTTGCCCCCATATTTCCGATTGCTGCAACAAAACCACCGGAGTTAGGAGCGTAAAAATTTTTTCCTGGTCCAGCTAAAAATTCACTTAATGATTGTTTTCTAAAAAACCTCATTGGATTAAGCGTTGCGTTGTTTTTTAAAAATCCTTTCGTTATAGGAGTTTTACCACCATGAGCCGCCTGTTTCCTTAATAGTCTTCGACCACGACCAGTTACTCTGCCCCTTATACTTTGACCGCCAACAAACTGATTTGCACCGGTACTTGGTGTTAAAGAGAGAGATTTAGCCGAGTAATTACTAAACTTGCCTTTACCTCTGCGAAGTTTTTCGTGTATCCTACCTACATCGTCACCAATTCCGCCCTTAAGCAGTGTGTTCTGAGATCTAAACGCGGCAAAACCACCAAGGGTAATTGGATTTGTTGCTCTAGTGAACTGCTCAAATCCAGGAGACCCTAAAAACTTCAATCCAGCAGGCAGTTGTTGTATGTCTTCTTGGGTGATCTTTGGACCAATTTTATTTCGAGGATCAAAAAATCCGCTATATGGATCTCCATATAAATCTTCCTGTTCTGCGCCCATATCTGAAATATCTGAAATGTCTGACATTTTTTATCACCCGCCTCTTCTTAGGTTGTGCATGCCCAAAACAATGTTCCCGTCAGCATTTAGTTCTTGCGCGGTTTGAAGCGATGTGTTTCTATTCGAATATAGATTTCCACCGTATGACATATCTCTATTTAATTTTCTATTTCCAACATATGGGGACTCTCTAAAAAATTTTTCATTTCTATTAATATATGCGTTACCCAATCCAACGGTTGCCGCTATCCCTAAACCAACACCTAATGCACCACCTAAAGCTCCACCTTTAATGGTCTTAGTAAGTGGCGCAAGTAGGTTATCTGTTGCACCGGTGGAATGAAATAATGTTTGACCACGCCTGTAACCAGCGATACCACCAATTCCAACACCGGACAGCACCTAAAATTCCTGTTGATATTGCGGCATTTTCTCCTGCTGCACTTCCAGGAATTGTTGCATCAATTAACGCCCCAGGTGTTAGTTTTCTGCCTAGGAAGGCCGTGTCTGCATTGGGGTCACCAAACGCTACGTCCATGGCGGCGTCTCTTGCCGCTGGTGCTGCTTGACTAGCTACACCTAAAGCTGCAGCTCCGCCTATGATTCCGATCATGCCTGGCTTAGAAGTTGCTCCTTTATACAGAGACTTGCCCAAAGATGATAAAATTCCCATTTAACTATCTCCAAATAAATGACTATGTTTACTTGGCCCCATTGAAGTGTGCCCTATTTTTTGCCTATCTAGATTTCCTACAACACCAGCTGTTATTAGAGGATCTTTTCTTCTTGAGCCCATTTTTTGGGCAAAAAGAGCGTCTTGTATACCATATGGTCTTTCGCCGGATTCAACCGGCATGCCATGCATAGTAGTGTCATATACCTCATTTTCATTTCTCCTCTTAGCCACTTTTGACCCAACAACCGCGGCTGCAACAGCTAGCCCTGCTAAATATATTTTACCTTTATTATTTTGCATAAACTTTTGACCTAAACTAAACGCTGTGTCAGCCTGAGAAACTGACGCACTTGCCCTACTGCTGGCCGCAGCTGTTGTATCGGATATAAATTGGGTAGCTCCGTCTGCTGCTACGTTTCTTGAATTAGTTCCAGTAACTCTGGCTGCTTCCGCTGCGTTTTGCAGGGCGTTTAGATCTTCCTGGTGCCTCAGCCTTCCTATATCTTCTACCGAAAGGGAACTGTCGGCTGCCATTCTGGCCTCTTCATAGACCTGCTGATCATCCAGTGGCGAAAGTGCAAATCCGACTGGCCTGCTTTCTCCGGTTGATCCAATCTCTTCTATGGTAGCAACCATCCTTGTTCTTCTACTTCTAGACATTTGATCGTTAATTGTTGAGTTAAGTTCAACTCCAGTAGTTTTTTGGGCTTGTCTTATTTCCTCAGACGCTTCGCCCTTAACGCTCATAAATATAATTCCATCTTCTTGAATTTCAAGAGAAGTTGTTTTTATAAAATCTTTATATCTATTTGCTGCTTCTTCTCCAGCTTGTTGTCTGATTAACTCAATTCTTGCTTGCGGAGAAAGTTCTTTTGCAAATATTGAACCAAAATCGTACTGAGCAGCTGCTTGATCAAACTTAATTGAGTCTCCAAATATCTTATTGGCGACTGCGTTAAAATCTCCTTTTATAGATTCTGCTACAAAATTTCCGGATTGCTGCTTAATTGCTTGGAATCTTCTTATCTGAGAACCAATTACTTGATCAGCTAAGTTTTCATACGATTCTTGATTTAGATTTTGTGGAGAAAATATATAGTTAGTTGTCGCTGGCATTTGTATGTCGGATAATCCAGATTGGACATGAGACTCTATAAATGAATTTATTCGTGAGTTCTCAAGGAATTCTTTTGATCCAATTTTTACGGTTCTATTTTCACCGATTTGTATCTCTAGATCTAATGCGTCTTGTGCTAACATCGTTATTTTTTCAGAACTTGGTTGGTCACCAACTCCTGCTGTCATTCTAATGTAAGAGTCTCTTTGAAAGACTCTCGATCTTTGTGCTCCAGATTCTGTTTTTCTAGAATATGTTAAACCATAAAAGTCCTCAGCTCCTTGCGCCATTGCATAATTAATTGGAGATACGTCTGCAATTTTTTTCATAAAAGCATCGCCGGTTTTCCCATTTAGGTTTCTTAATCTTGACGCCAAAGGATTCAAATCTATCCCATCGCCTGTTGTAACGGCAATTTGCGTATTTTTACTAGATAGTGCTTTATATCCAATCCCAGATGTTGCTCTTGCCCTAGCTACTCCGAGCTAGACGTGATCTTGCATCCATTGTTTCGTATGGTAAACCAGCCTCTGCTACAGCATTCATGTATGCTTCCGCTTTTGTTAAGCCTGCGGTAGTTGAACTAACTAGAGGTCTACCAACATTAAGTCGATTAACTTCATCCGATGTCAATTCTTGGCCGGCTAAAACTCTACCAAAAGCTATACCTTTATCTGCAAGATCTTTAAACGCTGGATCTACATTTGCTGAAGTCAAACCATAAAATCTATCGCTAATTGCTGAAATTCCTGCTATATTATCGCCTGTAATTGCTGGAGTTGAAGTTCCTACCTTAGTTACGGCTTTAGAAACACCTCTAAATATTTCGTTAAATTCGGTGTGCTGTATATTTTTTATTCCTATATCTATAATGTCATTTGACGCAAGATTAACGTTTTGAACAGTTCCTAAGACTCTTCCGTCTGCATTTGTTAGGTCTAGATTGGTTAATTGAGTTTTTGCTCGAGCTGCTGTCATCTTCTGTTCTATCAAGCTGCCGACATCAGATTCAGCGGTTGGACGACTAATCCTTTTTACTTCCCCAGTTGCGTAAGATTTGAAAAAATATCCACCAATTTTATTAGTTCTTGATGGTTCCTGATAAAATACTGAACCAATTCGATCTAATCCTTCAGCTGCGCCCTGAAATGGTTTCGTCATTTGCGATGTTACACCGCCTTTTTTTGTTCCTAGTAGATCTGTAGCTTCTTTTGCACTTACCGCTATGGATATTCTTTTTCTTCCAAATTCATTTTTAGACAAATAATCAAATGCTTCTTGCGACAACCCTTCCACATCGGCAACATTCGTAACCGGTGTGATTGCGCTACTCTTTCTGATTCTACTTCTCATAAACGAAGCAAACTGAGAATATTTTTCCTCCGCGCCTCTTAAAAAATGTTTTTGCTGTAAAGCTTTATTTATTTGATCTTGCTTTTTTCTCAGTATCTGCTGAAAAGCGTTGTCGTCTACAGATCCAAAATTTGATCCGACTGTTGGGAATCTTCTTATGTGTAGCTGTCCATTATTAACGTACTCGGATATGTATGAGTTCAATAATGCGTCTACTTCGCCAGTGTGGGTTCCTCTTGTTTGGATTATGCCAAACAATTGACCAAGATTTTCTTCTTTTTCTAGAAGATCCAAAAAATTTGTGTTTACAAAAAGATTTTCTAATGACTCTGCGCTTTTTGTCCCAAACAATTCTGGATCTATTGACAATCTGCCGAGAATAATATTCTGCTACTTGTGACTTCAGCGACTTTCTTGTTGCTGCATCTTGGATATCATCAAATACAGAAGAATCTTTTTCTATTACATCTTCAACAGTTTTCCTTATTGCTGCTCTATCTAATTCCATAGCTATTTTTGTTGAATCAAGAGTATCTTGGGCAAAGTATAAATCCCTACCCCCTATGATGGAACCAGCTCTTTTTTTGGTAAAATCACGCCATAATTGTTTTAATTCTTTTGCTGCTTCATTGCCTGGATCATTATACGCGGGAAGAGATTTAATTGTGTCTCCAAGCTTGTCTATATCGAATGCGAGTGAGTTGTGACCTTCAAGTACATCAACTTTCCCTATACTCGCATCTCGGCCCATAAAAGCTCTTAATAAATCCCTAAAATCCTCTACTGCTAATTTTCCACCATCTTCGAAGGAAGCAATGGCCCTTCTGTATGCGTCGCTAACCTCAGCGTCAGGTCCCATTTCCGAAAGCATTGTTTGTATTGAAAGTGGTATGGGTTTCCCATCCCTATACGCTTGAGCTATATCCATCATATCTGACCTAAAATGTTTGCTCATTATAATCTCTGGACCACCTATCATGGTTGTGGTTCCGTCGGCATTGACTCTAACCTGTCTTTTAACAAGTGCCACGTTTCTGATCCTTGCATCTGATGTTAATCCTGTTGTTTCTGTATCCCAAGTTAAAATTGTTTTTGTTTTACCCACGTCTGCAATTGGATCAAATCCAAGGTAATTAACGACTTGATCTTCCCCAGTAACCCTAAGTCTTTGAGTTCTTGCATATAAATTCTGTAATGATACTGGATTTCTTAACGTACTTCTACCAATTGATAGATCTTCTGGTGCAGAGGCAAATTCTTTAATATTGAAATTTGTTCTGAGTATAGATAGCATTGCCGGATTAATCCCACGACCCTGCTTTATGGGTTCCAGCAAATCCAGGGAATATCTTGCCAAGTGCCTGTAGGCGTTATCGGATGGAAATGAAAGGCCTGGAAATCCAAAATTTGTTAGGAGTTCATTAACAGGAAGAATCGAACCTCTGTATGTGCCATACAATTGATTTGATACCTCTCTGGTAAAAATGCTAAGATCTAATTTTTCCCTAGTAATAAAATCAAATATTTCATCTTCTAGCCCTTTGCTTCCGGATGTAGCTTCTATCGCAGCCATTCTAGCTCTAAAAGAAGGGGTTAATTTTTCAGGATCTTGTATTGCCTTATAATACTCTTCAAAAGTCCTAATTCCGGTTCCGCGCTTAAGTATCTCTTCGGGTTCTCGAAACCTTGGTATTGCTTCAAGAAGGCTTTTTTCGTCAATGGCGTTAACTTGAATTCCGTTTTACCGCAGGATTAGATATTAGTGTTGTATCAACTCTATTAAAAAATCTTTTTGATATTTCGTTTAGTTGATTTGGATCAGCTGGCTTTCGAGGCATCGTCTGGCCCCCCTAATTCTTTTGTTTCCTTTTCCGAATCGACAATATAATCATCAACATCGTATACTCCAAGTTTTCTTTTAATGAGTTTTTTATTCTCTATTTCAATTGACTGAACTTTATGTATTATTTCAGAGATTGTTTGTGCAGTATCCAACTGTATTTGGCCGGTTTTTGCCCTGGCTTCTCTCGTTGCAAGAAGTTGATTTCTTAAATCTTTTCTTCTTTTATGGAGTCTGTCTTCCAACTCTACTGCGAGGTGCAGTTCTTTTTTGAAAATTGGATTTCCGTCTTTATCTATGCCAATAATGTTTTCTTGAACAAAATGCTCTTTAGCTAACAATTTTGTCTTTCTTAAATACTGAACTTCTTGATCCACCAAATCCCTAACCATAGAAACTTCTACCAAATTTTCCGGACTAACATCAAGCTGCTCCATATACTCTGCGGTAAATTGAGAAACCATTGACATTTCAATTGGACACGGCTTTCCATGTGGAGCTAAGTTTTGTTGCAGTAACGGACATGTTGATGCGAATATGCACTTTGTCGACTCACAGCTCATTGGGATGGAAGAAAACATAGACGTTCTTGTTCTTTGGGGTCTTACCAACTCAACAGCTTTTTGTTTGTCTTCGTCAGACCATTCAACCGGAAAAAACAAGTCAGGTCTAAGCGACTCGAATTTATCAAGGAAAGTTGTTTTTTCCTCAAATCTGTCTATTTCATTTCCCATCAAAGTCAATCCATTCCGATTTTATCAGGCCCTCGTTCGCGTATGTTTGGATCATGCAACATTTGCAGCCAGCGCAATAATATTCTTGGACGTGGTAAACGTCCTCTTTTAGATTGCCAGTTACAGATTCTATAACATCTTCATAAACAAAATTAAGTTCATGACCACATCTGTCGCATTTCATATTTCAAATTTCTTCCAAAAGTTTCATCAGCCCTTTTTGAAGTTTTTCCTGAACTTGAACGCCCTGTGCGGCGCCGACAAACATGCTAATCTCCCTCATTTCATTGGGAGACAACGCTGAATTAATCACATATCTTGCGCCTTTGCAAGCATCGCAATATATTTCCTTACCAGAATTGTTTACTGGCGCGCACACGCATTTTTCAATAATATTAAAATACTCTAAAGCTTCGGCTAAATCAAACCATTTATTTCTAAAAAGTTTTTTTGTTTGCTCCTTGTAAGCTCTTAACTTATATTGGTCTTCAGATAAAAGTGTCCCCATGTCTAAGGACTGTTTCATCAAATCATTAATCATTTTGTACAAAAAATTTGGCAGTTCAAAATCACCATTCTGATTAATGTAATTTCTCCAATCATTCATAAAATCCTCCAAACAAATTCACATTAAATTATACCAAAAGACAACAAACGATTAAAGAGTTGCTCCCCCAGAAGATTTAGGCCTTCGTGGATTGTAAGATCCTCTTTTATTTACGTCTCTCCTATGCATACTAAACGCACCAACCGCTCCAGCTCCAGCGCCAAATTTTCCGGTTTTTGTTCTCATTATTGCTGCACCGGTGTCATATGCCCCTCTAGCCATAGCACCAGAACTTCTTCCAACCCTAGCTGCTCCAGATAAAACCCTTGATCCGCGCTGTAGCAGATCCGGCCATCATTGCACCAAATCTAACACCAAACGACATATTATTCTAGTCCTATCACTGGACTATTTTGACTACCCCTAGTAGATCGATAACCAGCATACCCCAAGCCCGCTGCACCAATTCCCATTGCGGTTTTTGGACGATTCACCATAAAATTTCCAGTGGCTGCTATGCCCCTTCCAACCGACCTAGCACCAGGTATCCTAGATGTTGTGGGTAGTGCGGCGTATCTAGAACCATATCCAGACAATCTTGCACCTACGCGTTGTGTTCCCTGAGCAGTAGTTCCGACTACTCTACCTCCAGTGCTTCTTGCGCGTAATGCAACGTTTTTAGTTGCACCAAGGGCTCTGCCCACTGTTGAACCGACTCTGCCAAACATATTAATTAATACATTGGGTAGTTTTGACTACCACGATTCTTCATACCCATTGCTCCAGCGCCAGCAACACCAGCTGCTATACCCATTGTTGCTCTTGGGTTTTTTTGAGCGTATCTTCCTGCTGACATTAAACCTCGTCCAGCCATAGCTTGACCAGTGCCAAGATAACCTCTCATTCCTTTACTTGCTCCACCAAGACCAGAATTCATCATGACATTACCCCTAGATGCAACCTTACCGCCCCATTCTAGTTACTCTGGTTGCCATACCTTGGCCAAATTTAGACATCCTTGCACCAAAAGATGCGCCTACTACTGCCATAATATATCTCCTACTTGTTAACTTATGTTTATATAGTAATGTTATTTATCCGTAGATTTGGTTTTTGACGGTTTTTTAAGAGTAAATATAAAATCATCTTCGGGAGTATAGGATATTTCAAATATCGTTCCCCTAGGCGGAACTGATTTGATTAAAATATCAGCCAGTTGATCTTCCATCTTTTCTCTTCTAACCTGGGCAAGACCTCTTGCGCCCTTGACTGAATCCACCCCTTTTTCCAATAAAGCCTCTATGACACTATCCGTATAATTTATTATATAACCTTTTTGAGATAATTTATCGATTACTACCGACATTTCTAATTCTGCTATTTTTTGCATGTCAAAAATTGACAAGTGATTAAAAACTACGATTTTATCCAATCTGTTTATAAACTCCGGCCTAAAATGTTTTCTTATTGCATCTAAGGTATTTTTATTTACCATTTCCTGCGGGGGAAGTTCTTTAGTGCCATGCTTCATCCCCACTGATCGAGTAAAGCCAGCTCCACCGCTCAGTAAAAAATCAACAGTTTTTTCATTACCAAGGTTTGTGGTCATTATAATGATGGTGTTTCTAAAATTTACAGTTTCACCCTTACTGTCAGTCAGAACCCCATCTTCAAATACGCGCAAAAAAGTATTCCAAATATCGTGATGAGCTTTTTCCACTTCGTCAAGCAAAATAACAGTATGCGGATATTTCTTGACCTGATTAACCAACTGACCGCCCTCGTCATGACCGACGTATCCTGGAGGCGAACCAATTAACTTTTGATTTTCATGCTTATGCTGAAACTCTCCACAGTCAATTCTAACAATTGGGTATTCTTCACTAAACATGTATTTGTGAACCAATGTTGCCAAATGCGTTTTTCCGACACCAGATGCTCCCGCAAAAAGGAAAATACCCAAAGGCCTATTTTCGTCATTCAGTCCCACCTGAGATCTTTTAAGGGCTGAAAAAATAGAATGAATAGCTTCTTTTTGACCAATAACATTAGATTCTAAATACTCTTGTAATCCGAAGAAATTTTTGTTTAGTTATTTTTTTTATTTTTGGCTTTGTTTTTAAATCGTGTTTTTTTGCAAAGTTAGATTGAATCTGTTTTGCGAGTTCCGATTCAATTGATGCTATATCTTGTAGGTCTTTGATATCTTTATCAAAAGTTCCCTTGGCGTAAGCAAGCTCAATCCAGAGATCTATGTCAATGCCGGGATTAAGCATTACGCATCCATGATACATCGCGTCTATGCAGCGCTCTGCGGCTTCTCTTGACATCGAACGTAAAGATTCCGTAATTTCAGGCTTAACGTTATAAATTACGTTTTCCAGCACTGACAGTTTAAAATCTTTTGGAGATTTATTATCTAACTCTTCAATCAAAGATTCTATGCTGGCTGGATCCAAAACTTTGTACTTTACGTACGTAGCTAATTCCGGAACATAAATTTGGTATAACTTCATTTTTAATACACCCCCGACTTATGGAGATGTAGTATATAGTAATCTCTATACTCAGTATATGTTGTATAGATCCAAGCTTGGGTAATTAAATAATAATGTTTTCTAGTATTTGGGTTTTCTCCGTAAGAACATTATAGCAATGCGTGTCAAATAAAATCAAGAAATATTTTTTCTTTTTTGAATTTTTTCAATATACGGGTATTTCTCTAGGCAGGGACCGGTTATTCTCCAAATCGCCACAAGATCTTCAACCGATTTAATCCTAGAAAGAAGCACCCTTGCTCTTGTAAAATCTAAGTGGGCTTGAATGTTGCTGGAATTTTTCATTTTTTTCTCCTAAAACTTTGCCCAACCATTATAGCACCGTAAATCTCTAGTGGTTGAACCGTTCTTGTGATATAATTAGTGCTATGGAAGAATCAAAATCTTTAGACATAGCAATTGCGCAATTGGACAGACAATTCGGCCCAGGTACTGTGATGAAATTGGGAAATTCCGACCATCAACAGTGGCCGTCAATATCAACAGGTGCTCCAACTTTAGATAAAATTTTAGGTATCGGCGGACTACCAAGGGGCAGAATAGTCGAAATATACGGCCCAGAATCATCCGGAAAATCTACTTTAGCCCTTTCGCTGGTCGCAGAAGCACAAAAGCAGGGGCTGCGTTGCGCATATATCGACGCAGAACACGCTTTAGATCCAGCTTATATGATCAATTTAGGTATCGATTTAGATGAACTACTGCTTGCACAACCACATTATGGTGAAGAAGCTTTGGAAATTGTCGACAAATTGGTGAAAACTGGTGAGGTCGGATTGATAATTGTCGATTCCGTTGCCTCACTGGTGCCAAAAGCCGAATTAGAAGGCGAAATGGAAGCGAATCAAATGGGCTTGCAAGCGCGAATGATGGCAAAAGCCATGCGTAAAATCACCGCTTTGGCAAATGAAAGCAAAACGCTCGTAGTTTTCATTAATCAGATGCGAAATAAAATTGGGATCATGTTTGGCAACCCGGAAACAACACCCGGAGGCATGGCTTTGCGCTTTCATTCTTCGGTGCGCATAGATTTACGCAAAAAAGAGGACATAAAAGACAAAGAGGGTAATGCTGTAGGCATTACTGTAAAAGCAAAAGTCATCAAAAACAAAATGTCACCACCGCTCAAGGTAGCTGAATTCGATGTATACTACGGAAGAGGCGTAGATCTGGTTGGGTCGTTGCTTGATCTTGCGATACAGGCGCAAGTGTTTATCCAGAAAGGGGCGTGGATTTCCTACAATGGTGAAAATTATGCCCAAGGAAGGGAAAACGCCATCAACAAACTAAAACAAGACCCCAAACTACTAAAAACTCTTAAAGATGCGATTTCCAATGAATCCAAACAATAGTGATTTTCATAATCACGGACTTGCATTACAGCCATGTCCAGACTGTCCGTATCCCATGAACATATTGGTCAATTCACTACCGGCTAAAAACAATCATGAACGCTTTGCCGTTACATGCAGAGAATGTGGAGATTCTTGGACTGAGCTAGTTGAAATCGGAGATGCCGATGAAAATGATTGATGAAGATGAAATCTTTTATTATAATTCTGGTGATGATATTAGAGTGTCTTATTTTCCCAACTTAGATGTATACAACACCAAATTTAAAAATCATATAAAATTTAATACTACCCAGTTAGAATCTTTTATAAAGAAAATTCAAGATAACTGATGATACTTTCCTAAAGTTGGTTAATTGCGTATCTGCCATATTTTTTATCTTTTTGTCGCCGCCAAAAATTATTTTTTTTATTTTTCAACATCCACAACCGTTTAAGGCGCCTGATGATCTCATGGGTATATCGTGGTAATCAAGGATTAAATGGTATAATAGTTCGAATTATTTTATTACTATTATTATCAAGTTAACAGAAATGAGATTCCATATGGGCGACCATTACTGCGGGAGCGCTTCGTTTTTCATCGACGATTTTTGGGCGGAGAGCGACGAAGAGGCGCAATCGGCGATCGACAAGCTCCGCGAAGAACTGGTCGACTGGATAGGCCGTAAGAAGTCCGAGCTTACCATATACGCCGTCCAGGTAGGTCTTGATCCGCAGAACGTGGAGACGCCATAATGGAATTTTGGAAAATGTTAAGGCAGTACTTGCGGATCGAAAAATCCCGGGCTGCTCGAACAGGAATTCGTCGCGAACCCATTGACCGAAGACGTCAACGCGTACAACTTCATCGTCACCGCCCACGCAAAAAACGACGACTCACTGATCATAAGCCTACTGCCGACAGACCAGTGGGAAATGATTACTTCCACGGCCACGTCTTTGGATATGGACGCAGAAGACATCGTACGCGAACTAGGCCCTGACGAGGTCGCCCAATACGAAATCAGCTCCGATGATTGGAATGATTTTTTTACGGAGAATCAATTCGTAAATTACGACGACCTGTTCGAGGATAACGGAGACGATTTTAGCCCAAACTAGACAACATCTCGACGCTGCCGATCGGTTCCAAAAGCGACAACCTGTCGTAAACGCCGTAGACAATCACGCCATAGGTTTCCAGGGCATATCTGGAATTAAACTGTGGTAAACGCCTGGTCGGTAATGTAAAATTGTTCAACCCTTGTTTTCTACACTCAAGATGGTTCTTGGAGTAAAAATTCCAAATTTGAGTCTTTTTGAACAAGGGGGTCAACTTTTTGTCGTCCCAATGCGGGTATTGGTTAAGATTGCAGTTGATCAAAACCGCGCCATCAAAAACAATACCTTTATCCATAAAAAGATCCAGGAGATAGTATCCATCATCCTTGTATCCGACATAGACCATATGGGTATATCCAGATTCCAGATAGGGTCGCAATCTCATGTATATCTTTTTGGTCCTGGATCGTAATTTTACTTCCTGGTTGTCATTATCCTGTAAGAAATTATAATCTATAACAATTATGTCATGCTCTTTTGTAAACAGTGACAAGAATTGATTTTTTCCGGAGGACTTTATGAGTTCTTCAGATATAACTAACAGTTTTTTATGATTGGTATGTTTCATTGTTTTCCTTTGTGTGTTTGGCATTTGTGTGTGGTTGGATTTTAATATTACGGTTGATCACCATTCGTGGTTACCATAGCTGTCTGAGTCGTAATCCCAGTTGTTTGATGAACGATGGAATTTGGTGTATTTTTTAACGCTATGACTGTAAATATCTTCCAGATCCACATACTCGTCAAAGAGCTGTTCTTGGTTGATACTGTCATTCTTTTTTTTACGGGCCATTTTGATATATCCTCCTTTTAGGATAGTGGGTTGTTATGGCGGTCAGAACGCTAGCAGGTCTCGTGGGGTTTTGCAACTCGTAGAGAGAAATATTTTGTTTTTTTTTGGCGACTACCTATATATAGGTGTATAAATTAAACCCTTATATGTAAAAAAATAGGGAAAAATATTTTAAACTAAAGTCATTTTACAAAAACCTATATAATCTCATATAAAATTCTTAACATATATAGAATAGGAAAAAATTTAAGGGGGTGATGATTGATCTATACGTGTAGGCTATATTTTTAACTAGCCTACTACCGTATACCTATATAAATATTTACACGACAACCAACTCATCTCTTGAAAGGAGACTCTCATGTTGTCCAAGAAAGCACAAAAGGCCCGCCTCGCGGAGCTCAAGAAAGCGGCAGAAGCGAAAGCTGATGCCCATGGCAAAGCGATCAACAAGGCCTTCATCACCGTAGGTCAGGGAGTGACTCAAGTCACTTACACTGCTGGTGTCTATGCGAAGGACCTTGTCGTGAAGTCGGTCACCGACCAACGCAAGGCCTAATTAGCCGTCCTTCCCCGACGCTAAGTGACTTCCTAGCCCGAGAGGGCTAGGGGTTGCTACTGTATATTGTATATAAATATGTGGATGTAGGCAATCCCGCCTACACAACTTAGTCTTCCTGAAAGGGGGCTTCTATGGGCGAGTTCATCAACATCGCTTGTTCAATCGGCGTTGACCCTGTCAACGCTACAACTGAGACCATGCTGGACGCAGCACGTGAATTGGTTGAGTTGGAAAAGCAGATTGCTGCTGCCAAGGCGCAGTTGTGCAAGACTCTTACTGATCGTAAGGGTTTTGTCGACAACGTCCTTGTTCAGCTTTTGCCGACCATCTAAGTAAGTAAGTAATCTAGCTGTGACCACTCTTGCGGGGTGGTCACACTAGTGGACTTTATATGTATATAAATATGTTGATAGCATGTTTGTTTACACTTCATCCTGCGTGATGATGGCCCCGAAATAGGATAGGGGAAGGTGGTGACATGCCCGTAGAGTAATAACGTTACTCTATTGGTTTTATATTTATATAAATATTTTCTTGCCTATCTCTTCCTGAAAGGAGGCTCTTATGAGTTATTGGCAAGCCTACAAGAAGGTCACTTCGACTAACTTGAAGGTCTTTGGTGTGGTAGCGCTTGTTGCCCTTGTGGCAGCTGCCCTCTCACCCAGGGTCCGTCGAGAAGTCGAAGCCTTCATCGGCAAGAAGTTCTAGGTGATTCCCGGTCCGTAAGGACTGGGTTCATCTACTTTATATATATATAAATTTTGGCTTGGGTCTGGGCAACCCACACGTCATTGCGACCCATTGGTGGAGATTTGTGACTGCTTTGCAGCTCATCTCACAGTACCATGTACCGCACGACGCATTGCTCTAGGAGAAAGCTACCCCTTTGTGGGTAGTTAGTAACCTATTTTATATTTATATAAATATTTTGCATGCGGTATGTCCCGCGGGAGGTAATTTATGTACAATCCGTATGATTCTTTGCTTGGTGATCTTCTTCGTTTCGTGTGTGAGAATCCACACGTTGCGAAAGATGTCCTTGCCGCTATTGATTTCCTTAAGCCTGGGGAGATCCTTCAGATGTTTGATGAAGAAGTCGCGTCGCCAGACTCTGATGAAGAACTCACACCTTTTTAGGTGTGGGTTTTTTCATTTTATATATATATATAAATATTTTGCATGCGCACTTTCTCGAGAAAGGAGATTCGTATGCGTAGCAAGAAAGAGCAGCAAGCTCGACTTGCGGAGCTTCGCAAGAAAGCTGAAGCCGCTGGCACTCGCCACGGTCAAGCGATCCGCAGAGCACGTATCACGACAGGCCAGGCCGTTCAGGCTGCAGCCGTCACGTCGTGGTCGTTCGTCCGCAAGACCGCAACCAACGCCTAAGTGACTTCCTAGCCCGCAAGGGCTAGGGGTTACCATTTTATATTTATATAAATATATCGCTGCCAAGTTCACTGTCGAAAGGAGACATTGTGGCTTACCAAAGCTGGCACACAAACTGTAAGTTTGATGGTTGCACTGTTCGTCTGCGTGCGGGTCAAGGACATTATGTCTGCGACCCACATCCTCGAGCTTTGTGCGATGAGCATTTTGCTCAGGTTGCGCAGATGCGCAAGAATGCGCGACGCAAGAAGCGCATTTCTGCCATGCAACCGCATCTGCCTATGGAAGGGATTTAACCGCAAGGTTAAGTCTCTTTCATTTTATATTTATATAAATATATGCTTGAGCTTCTAGCAACCCCCACACGCAATGAGAGTGTGGATCAGTGGCCACTCATAGCTTAACTAGCTGTCTTTCCGTCGACGGAAGGACAGACTAGTTTATTTTTATATCTATATAAATTTTGGCTTGCGAGATGGAACTAACCATTACACTATCAGGGTACGTGTAACTAGTTGGGTCTGGGAATCGCTCGTTACTGACATGCACCAATGAGCATGTCAAAGTAACGTTATTTTATATTATATAAATATATGCTTGCGGTATGTCCCGCCGGAGGTAACTCATGTTCACATGTGGCAAATGCCGCACTCAGAATGTTGCTGAAGCAAAGCGTTGCACGACCATTGACATGGTTCGTGCTCACTATGCTGGCAGCAAGCCTGCAGTGAAGCGTCCTAGGAAGGTTCAGGCGAAAGCCTGAGTCTTCTCATTTTATATTACTTTATTATATTATATATCTTTAAATTATTGCAAGCATCGACTCAACGCACGAGTCAATGTCGGTTTGTAGCAGAACACCGTTAAGTTCTGCTAGATTGCGAGACTCAATGTCTTCAATGTTCAAGTTTGCGGTGAACTTCATCGCAAAGGAACCAAGCGTGAACGGTGACTACACCGTTCTGCTCAACCCAATCGGCGCTGCGCCGAGCTTCACCCGACGCCCTGGCTGCTCGGTGACCTGGAAACTCTGGCTTCCTGCCGAGAAGGTCACTGAGTGGAACGAGCTGTTCGCTGAAGCTGAGAGCAAGTCGAATCACAAGCTTTTCGTCACTGGCGAATGGCTTGTTTCCGACGGTAAGTCGAATGACGCATCCAAGCAGGTTAACACCCTCAGAGCCTTGACCAAGGTTCTTAAGGAAGTTCGCCCTGCTTTGGTCGTGCCGTCACAGACCGACCTGCTCTAAGCAGACCCGATTGCTGCCCCAAGAGTTCCACCACGCAAGTGGTGGACTCTTAAGGGTTATATTATATTAAGCCATTTATATTACTTAAGTTTTATAGTTTTATATTTATATATTCTAAATGATACCGCGCCCTTGGTTTCTCATAGAACCTTAGGGCTTTCACACCTACCACACTATCCATAGATTAGGAGAATCTCATGGCTACCATACAAGTCAACGCACCCAGCGTTAACAAGACAACCAAAGCATTCGTAGAAGGCAATGGTCGTAGGAAGTTCTTGGCGACCATCGTCAAGACCGACCCAGCGAACATCGTCCCTTCGTTTGCCGACAATGTGAAGTCAAGCGTCAGCGTTTGGATTCCTCTCAAGGCTTCTGACAACGACGGAAGCTCATTCAATCCAGCTGAGCAATTGACCACATTGATTCAGGAAATCAAGAAGGCAGGTAAGGGACAGCGCGTTCATATCGACGCTGTCATCCGAAACTTCTTGATGGATGAACCCACAATGGGAGAGAACGACATCGTCTATCAGAACCTCACGGTTACTTTGGACGATTCCGCTGCAAAGTCCGTGTCGGTCGTAGCACCGGCACCGTGGAGTTTCGCAAGCGCGAATCTCTAGTCGTAACGGTTGGGGTAGGCTAGTTCCGTCTAGCCTACCCTACCTGCCCAAGTTTATATTATTATAATCCGTGAAAGGGACGCAATATGATGATTAAAGTTCAGACAAAGACATGCATGCATTGCAACCAAGATGGTCATGTCGAAATGACATACGACCAATATAATACAGGCAAGGCGTTGTACGAAAAAGGCGCATTGATGCAAGAAGCATTTCCCAATCTAAGTTTGGAAATGCGTGAACAATTGATTAGCGGCACCCACCCAGATTGCTGGGTTGAAATGTGGTCGCCGCGTGAATCACAATACGACGGCGCTGAAGATCACTCTTCTTAAGCGCAAGGAGATATCCAAATGAAAACTATACTATTGATGCTCTGCTCTTATGCGGCAGGCATCTACACTATGATTATGTTTTGCCGTCGTATGTTCGGTCGAATGACCAAAGAACTACAAGGCACCACATCAAGCCTATCTAAATGATTTGTCTTGTTCGGCTGGGCACCGCAACAAGCAAAACAAAAAGGGGAGTCATCTCAGGAGCGTACGGTCTTAAGCCATTAGTGCTAGACGGCTCATTCGCGAGTGCGACCCATCGTCTGGTTTCGGCTTCGTTTTCCCAAAACGAGCACACTCTCTTATCAACCTAATTAAACATTATATTATAAAATAATGATTTAATGTTGGACAAACACCTTTTGCGTGGTGCGTGCGAGGGGGTACCCATATGCTGGAAGTTTAATATTGCCAGGTTATGGGTTTCCCTGCCGTCAACCAACCAAAATAAATACTATGACGTAACATGCTATCCCACGGATACCGCGTCACTAAACAAAGGTTATATGTATCCTATAAGGATGGACACGCTGTGTAAGACCATCGACGGGATGTAGAACCCACAGTAAGGCACTAGTCAGTTCCTTCAAATGTATGCCATGAAATGTGGTAACATGACTGACTTTCTACTCACAATGCCAAACTTGCAAAGTAGCAATTGTGGTTAAAAAAGAATCGTATACCAATATCAACAAATGAAGGAAACAAACCTATGTCAAATATATTACTATATACTTCAATTTTGTCGGCCGTGGCCAGCGCATCGGTTTGTTCCGTTGTCGCGTATTGGCTACATATCCGCAAAGTTCGTGAACTTATGGAGTCTTTCAATCAAACATACCAAGGTATTCTTGGTGTCATTAAAGACGACCCTAAGTACACCGTCAAGGTCAAACCAGTGGTTTCCAACAATCGACCCTACGATTGGGAGACCGACGAGAAGTTCGAGGAAATCGTTAAGTTTATTATAACAAAACCTCACGATAACCAAGAACCATCCTAATTGGTTAAAAAACAAAAAAATCGCGCGACTTCGCGCAGGTTAAAAGGCGAAAAAACAATGTTAAAACCATCAAACAAATGGAATGACGCAGACCGCCAGGCTTTCCAAGATGGAAATCGCCTGAAGGCCGCCACCATTCCTGACAAAAAGAAAGCCCGCAACAAACACGCTTGTCGTGTTCACATTCCTGTAGACCATAATTTCGATTAATTATCTTAAATCAATGATTGGAGAACAGGTGAATAACTTTCATATCGCCGGAACCGGCTCGAGAGAGCTGGTTCTGGACAAGAATAAATATGTTATAGTTCTTGACCATCTTACAGGTCTTTTGTCCAAAGCAAAAGACGAGTATGGTCATAGGCTGATTGTTATCAGCGGGATGGCCGAAGGCTTCGATGAAGCATTGGCCGTTGCGGCAATAACGGTAGATGTACCGTTTGTTGCGGCAATTCCCAACAAAACCTATATCGAGTATTACTGGGGCAAAACCAGCATGCTCAAACGCAACAGGACCAACGAGGCCCAAGACATCGTGTCCAAGGCGCTTGAAGTCGTCTATGTATGCTCTGGCATATATGGGCCTGACGGTCGTCATTCAAACTTCCATCGTAACGAATGGATGGTCGACCATGCCGACGCAGTTTGGGTTTACAACCCCACAACCAAAGGCACCAAACAATGCTACGGTTATGCCACTAAACTAAACAAACCCACATACATCATAGAAAACTAAAAGGTTTACCACTAAAAAGGTAAGAGTGCCTGCTATGGCACTTTAAATATGATAGCTTGGCCATTGGTACAAGGGCGACCTAATCGTACTGCCTGGCATATGCAGGAAAAGCGTTGTATCAATATGCTTTCACAAAAGGAGAAAAATATGTTTATATCACACATTCTATTAGACAGCTTTTCCGACCTTGACAAAATGCTTTTGGTGGGTAACCACCCCTCGCAAAACTGTTCTATGAGTATTCGGATAGGCGATGTCGAACAGAATAATCTGTTGCACAAGAACAGCGCCCTTGAAGTAACACTAAACTTCAATCCGAGCAACAAAATCTACAAGAGCATCTTTAAAGGCCACAATATAGCGGAAATCGCCGTCGAGTGGGCTTTCAAGATCGCCAAGGATTACTTCGAACCTGTAAACAACAAAGATGCGGTTCTTAATCGTATTAAGTCGCAAATCGTTCAGGAGTTATCCGTCATATCCGACAAATAACCTTAATCGTGGGTGGGGCTTGCGCCCTGCCCACGACAGGTCAATATTTTACATAGGAGATAAAATAATGACAATCCAACATCAACCATCTTGCTCATATCGTTACCACGAAATGGCATCAATCATTCTCAGAGGTATCGTGCGTTCGGCGTTCATAGCCAGTCGGTACACCGCTGAGCCAGCCGAATTAACCGATTCCTACCACAATCGTATGAGACTGACGCTGGTTCATATCCACAACAAATATGCAAACAAGATAGCTGATGCTATGGAGAAAATGGTCGTTGCACCTGAGTCAAGTGTTGGCGATTGGTATTCTGACTTGTATGAAACAGCATACACAGTTCTAGACGAACTTTCAAACTCTATAGCCAAGGAAGTTGCA
>Ga0172367_10001598_pt1 | contig 32428 bp, 33 predicted proteins | sample Lak10m_FD_114542 | JGI IMG/M metagenome (GOLD analysis project Ga0172367, IMG submission 114542) | Freshwater microbial communities from Kabuno Bay, South-Kivu, Congo - kab_022012_10m | ecosystem: Environmental > Aquatic > Freshwater > Lake | place: Democratic Republic of the Congo: South-Kivu...
AATCGATTTCATGGCAGCGAATAGGCTGGAAATTATTGATGGAAAGCTCACCGGCAAGGTCCTTGGTGAGATTATCGACCGAGCCGGTAAAGCATCGGCGCTCCGAGAGTTTGCGGTGCTTGCCGATGTTGACCTCACCGATACCGTTGCAATAGGTGATGGTGCTAATGATTTGGACATGATTGCTTTAGCTGGTTTAGGCGTCGCCTTCAACGCAAAACCATTAGTGCGCCAATCTGCTGACACTTCGGTAACCACTCCATATTTAGATACCGTGTTATATCTCTTAGGTATACCTCGAAATGAAGTCGCTCAGTAGATTAAAGACGACAGGCGTGGATGTCAGTCACCAAGATCCCTCGTGCCCCTAAAGTCCAGAGATCGTCCATGACCCGTTGCGCACTCTTTCGCGGCACCATTGCTCGCACAGCAGACCAACCTTCTGTGCGTAGCGGCGAAATTGTTGGTGATTCAAATCCCGGTGTGATGGTGCAAGCTTGATCAATCAAATCACTCTTGATGTCGTAATCCATCAAGACGTATTGACGAGCAATAATCACGCCACTGATTCGACGAATAAGATTGGCCGATTCTTCGCTCTCATCTTTAGCGCTGATGAGAACAGCCTCGCTCTCAAGGATCGGTTCACCGATAACTGCCAATCCCGCTTGTCGAAGGGTTGTTCCGGTAGAGACTACATCTGCAATAGCGTCGGCAACTCCGAGCTTGATTGAACTCTCTACTGCGCCATCGAGGGGAACGATTTCGGCTTTCACTTTCGAGTCCTCTAACGCTTTTGCCAAGATTCCCGGATATGCCGTAGCAATTCTCTTGCCATTGAGGTCTTTGACAGTGGCGCCCTGGGAGGATGTGACGGGAAGTGCAAATCGAAAGGTGGATCTACCAAAACCTAATTTCAAAACAATCTCTGCATGTACACCAGAGTCTATGAGTAAATCCTCACCGGTGATACCTAAATCTAGTTCACCTGAAGAAACGTAGATTGCAATATCTCGTGGACGAAGATAATAAAACTCGATTCCATTTTCAGAATCTATGGTTATGAGATCGCGAGAATCACTCCGTTGGCGATATCCAGCATCATTGAGTATTCGAACTGAATCATCCGCTAAAGCACCTTTATTTGGAAGAGCGATTTTTAACATATGGTGACTCTACAATTTTTCATAGACATCTTCGATTTCAATCCCACGAGCCAACATTAAAACCTGAAGGTGATAAAGAAGTTGACTGATCTCATGAGCTAAATTCTCATCACTCTCATATTCAGCGGCCATCCACACTTCGGCAGCTTCTTCAACTATCTTTTTTCCTATCCCATGTACGCCCGATGCAAGTAACTTGCCGGTTGTGCTTGACTGATCGGGACCATCTGTGTAATTTCGGTCGGAAAGTTCATCCCATAAATCGTCAAAACTTTTCATAACGCAAGGGTAACTCAAGGTTAAGAGCCCATGCGGATGATTTCGCTCGGGTTATCTCTGTGTTGCTAGCTCTCTTAGCAAAGTGACCATTTTTGCAGGATCTTCTGCCTTGTATACAGCCGAGCCAGCCACAAAGGTATCGGCGCCCGCCTCTGCTGCTACCTCTATCGTGCTTGGTGAAATTCCACCGTCAACCTGTAGCCAAACCCCTCGATCATTTGCTCCTAAACGCTTACGTGCCTGACGTACTTTTTCCAACATCTCACTCATGAAACTCTGTCCACCAAAACCAGGTTCCACAGTCATGATCAGAATCATGTCTATTGATCCGATGTAGTCATCAAGAACCGAAAGTGCTGTTCCAGGTTTTAGAGCGATGCCAACCCGAGACCCCAATCCATGTACATCTTCGATAATCTGACGATGATTGATTGCAGCTTCATAGTGGTAGGTCACGCTCGCTGAGCCGATCTCTGCAAAACGAGGCGCTGCTTTCTCGGGCTCTATAACCATGAGATGAGAGTCGACTGGAATCGGACAGTTCTCAATTATTTTTGCCGCTTTGTCAAAGTCGAAAGTAAAATTTGGAACAAAAATATTGTCCATGATGTCAAGGTGAATCAAATCAGAGACATCGGCAACTCGCGCAATCTCTTCATCTAATCGTGAAAAGTCTGCATTGAGAATACTTGGTGTTATTCGCACAGTCACAGATTCATCCTATCGCTGCAGAGGGTTTCTTTCGAAAGAGCGCAAGATACATTGCATCTGTCCCATGCATGCCTGGCCATAATTGAATATCAAAATTCTCCAATTCCATATTCTTGGGCATGTACTTTCGAGCATCTAAAAGTTCAAGGCTTTTCTCCTGCTCAAGAAGCCAATCTCTATTCATTATCGTCTCTTCACTAACAGGTGAGCAGGTTACATACCCTAAGATTCCGCCCTCTGATAGCAGCTCTACTGCCGCCTTCATCAACTTCCGCTGCAAATCAGCGAGCTCTGCCAATTCCTCTGGTTTTTTTCGGTGCCGTGCATCAGGGCGCCTTCGGAGCGCACCTAATCCAGAACATGGCGCATCAAGAAGAATGACCGATGCACTCCCCGAACGGATGGGGGCCTTGAGACTATCTGCGATGACAACCTGATCGGTCATGCGAGTAAGCAGCCCCGCCCTATGTTCAGATATCTCAAGGGCGAGGAAGTTGGCCGAGGAGTGGCCCGCCCAACGACTGAGCAACGCTGCCTTACCCCCTGGCCCAGCACAGAGATCAACCCAGATGCCATCTTCCGAGCTGGCCGCCAATGAGAGCGCCTGCGCTACTAAAAAGGAGCCTTGATCTTGCACCCCGCCATGAGCGTTACGAATTTCCTCAAATTGCTCAGGGTTACCCCCTAAATATCGGCAGCTCGAGGACCATTGGCTCTCTTGGCTATTGGAGAGTGATTGCCTCGACCACTGATGACCGGGATAGATCACTCCCGTCGTCCGTGGATTGACATTATTTGCTGCCAACTCTCGCTTGACGGACTCCATATCCCCTAAACGTTCGAGATATTTCTTCACTATCCATTGTGGATGGGCATATTCGAGTGAGAGCTTCTCCAGTTCATTTAATCCTTCACTCAAGTTATCAATCCAAGTTGACTCAGATTTCTCACTGATTCGTCGAGATATCGCATTAACAAACCCTGATGCCGATCCTGACTTATTTCGCACCACTAGCCGGACCGCTGAATCAACGGCAGCATGCGGCGGGGTCTGTAGCGTGAGTAACTGATGAGCAGTGATTCGAAGGATATTTAACGGGGTTCGATCGATTGTCCCGATTTTTCGCGATGCGGCGCTCTCAATCACCTTGTCATAGAAGAGGCGTTTACGGAGAGTGCCATAAACAAGTTCGGTGACGAACGCAGCATCTCGTGGTTCGAGAGGGAATCGTCGTAGTTCACCTGGCAGCACCAAATTGGCATATCCATCGTGCGCTTCGATTTTCAATAGCACACCGAGGGCTAAGTTTCTCGACTCAAAGCCTGAATCAATTCGCTCTGGTCTTCGTTTATTCAAATTTTTCGCCAATGCCCAGAGTTACTCCCCGCAACCAATCTTCGCATGACATTTTTCTTTTCCCGGCTGGTTGCACCTCAATAAGACGTATAAATCCAGAGCCGCTGACCACAAATACACCCGCATCTACTCTGACAATCTCACCTAATGTGCGTGATGCTCGAACTGCAAGCGCTGCTTCATCCTTTTGTTCTGCGCGAATGGCTCGATGAACTAAAAAACGCTCCCCGCGGAATGAAGTCCAAGCGCTTGGGCTTGGATTAAATGCCAAAATTTTTCCGACTATTCGATCACTGGATTGACTCCAGGCGATCTTGGCGTCTTCGGTGGAGATCTTTGGAGCTAGCGCCACTCTTCCTACATATTCACTTTGCGGGATTGGCGGTTCTCCCACGCAAATCCTCGACAAAATCCCATTAATTTCATTGGCAGCCTCTTTAATGAGAATCTCCCACACCTCTCCAGTTGTCAATCCAGAGATGGACACTTCCCTGCTCTGAAAAAAAATCGGACCGGTATCCATTCCTTGGTCGAGTTGAAAAACACTGTATCCAATCGTTTCCGCTCCCGCTTCAATTAACCGTTGTACCGGAGCTGCCCCACGGGCCTCCGGCAAATGTGAGAAGTGAATATTGACCCAACCGCGGTTGGGAAGAGTGAGGAGATTCTCAGGGATCAACTGCCCGAAAGCTACGACCAATGCAACATCTGCGGAGGGTAGAAGGTTGCGAATTCCCTCTAAATTGCTCTCTTCATAGACGCAGAGCCCACGCTCCCTTGCCCACACGCTTACAGGTGACGGATGGAGCGAACCACTTCTCCCCCGAGATTTGGGTGGATTCGTTATGACAGAGAGAATTTCAGCTCCGCTGTGAAACACGGAATCGAAAATTGGTAAAACCAGTGATGGAGTACCAGCGAGTATTACGCGCACTAGAGGCCCAGGCCACCAGTTGCGTGTGGTGAAAACCTTATTTGGGGAGGGTTCAATCCGAACCACTCACTCTCTTTTATATCCTTCAACGCAAGTTTTCTGGTTTCACTATCCAAGCGATCAACGAAGAGAATGCCATTCAGGTGATCAGTTTCATGTTGAAATATTCTGGCCAGTAATTCTTCCCCGACTAGTCGCACCGGTTCACCGTGCATCGTGAAACCATCAGCAACTACCGTGAATGCTCTTTTACACGGATAGGTCAAACCCGGGATAGATAAACACCCTTCATCTCCATCTTGCTCTTCTTCGCCAAGAGAGAGCACAGGATTGATCAGATGCCCTACCTCATCATCAATTGACCAGGTGAAGACCCTGAGAGAAACTCCGATTTGTGGAGCAGCTAAACCCGCCCCTGGGGCATCAAGCATTGTGTCGGTGAGATCTTTTACCAATTGCCGAATCTCTCTATCAAAATTATCGACCTCTTGCGCTCTAGTCGCCAATATTGGATCGCCAAAGAGACGGATTGGTTGAATTGCCACGTCGTTATATTACCTTTTTAGAGAGAAACTGGGTCAATTTTAACGCGAGCGACCCGCGCGCCAGATGCCGATTGATGCTTTATACGACGGAAGATTTCACTGATTAACGCCTGCGCTTCGCGCTGTTTTGCTCGAATTAACACCACGCTCTCCCCAGTGCGTGAGATTAACGGATGTGAAACCAGAACGCTTTCGGGAAGATTACGCACTACTTCTGTAACAGCATCTAATTCACCAGATACTTCGACAGCCTTTACAGTTGGAGGCAAGAGTAAATTCCTTCTCTCACCTAGTTCTGTGAGAGCTATACCAATCGGATCCCAGCGCACGAGCGCTTGAATATTTCGATTGGCATAATCGCAATCTATGTAAATGATGCCCTCCTGCTTCAACATGCACCCTAAGTAAAACCATCGGTTTCGCGTCTCAACCTCAGAATCAAGAGTTGCGCGGTCAAGAAGAAGTTGTGAGTTGAGAACCACAATGGCTCCATACCCGCTTTGCGCCAATGGTTCGGCTCCAGGTGTTGTCACTACAATCATAGGTTCGTCAGGAACGCTTTGAATCCGGTGGTCGCGATTTGAGAAAACCACTCTTTGATTGGGGAAAGCGCGCCCCAGTTCTTCGGCTATTCGTAGGTCACCGATTTGGCTTTGGCGCAATCGCTGGCTATGGCAATAAGAGCAATTCCACAATCGTTTCAGATCATGACAGAGAGTGCAGGTTGGAGCTCCCGCATCATGAGTAAGAACCAATTTTCCCCCACAGGAACAGAGGGCTCTGTTCCGACAAGTTGAGCATGAGAGTGATTGGATATACCCCCGAACAGGAATCTGAATCAAGACCGGCCCATTCTCTAGCCCTGACTTTATTGTTCGCCAAGCCCTTGAAGAGATTCGTCCACTCTCCAGCGGAGAATTCCGATTGTTTATAGCCTCAACCGAGATACTCGATGGTGCGCCATGTCCCGCCTTGAAGCTGAGCGGAATTAGAGCGCGTTTTTCAATATAACTCGCCGAGCGCATGGAGGGTGAAAAGCCAGCAAGAATGAGGTGCGTATTTTCAATGTTAGCTCTCATAATTGCCACCTCGCGCCCATGGAAATAGGGAGAACGTAGCTCGGAGTGACTTTCGTTTGACTCCTCCCAGACCATTATCAAATCGAGATTATTAATCGGCAAGAAGAGTGATCCTCTTACTCCAAGGACCACGATCTCTTCTGATTGAAGAATCTGTAGAAAAGTATTTTCTCGTTCACTTCGGGTCATTTGAGAATGCCAAGTGACGACCTTCTTTCCGGAATGTCTGTTGGTGGATGTGAGCAATTCAAACATTCGTTGAACATCTACATAATCTGGCATCACCAACAGAACACTTCGGACCGTGTTCTCAGCAAGTTTCTCAAGAAATAGCAGGGGGTTCTCCGCAGGAGGAGCGGGCCAAAATGCACGAATCTGTCTCTGCGCGCTCGGTCTTTCCTGCAAAGCTCGCCAAAAATACTCCGAATATCGATGATCTACTGATTCAGGTTTTACTGCTCGTGCGGGTCTGTGCGGTAAATCAGTGCTGCTCTCCAATTTTTTTGATTTACTCGAAAAATTTGGAAGTGCATATCGGAGAGTGTCCCACCGGTTTCCCCCATAATGCTGGCTTACTTCAGTAACCAACCTCAGTATGGTGGGAGTAACCAGAGGAAAGGAACGGATTTGTTCCGAGACAAATCGGAGTCGTCCGGCATAAGGAGAGGTGCTTTTCCGTGAGAGAACAATTCCAAGAACTCGTTTTCGATTAAATGGTACTTTGACCAAAGTTCCAGGAGCGAGATGCTCGGAGAGCTCTTGCGGAAACAGAAAATCTAGCTCTTGATCAAGATGTAGGAGTCCAGTATCAACCAAAATGCTGGCAATCGGCAGATTGCTTGCGAGCGCAGGTGGCGCAGCTACGACTTTTTCACGCTTCAAGCGAAGTGGTGCGACCTGTTCATTCATTCTCTGCTCACTGCTCACTGTTCACCGGCACCCCCATCTACCTTGCTCGGGGTTCGAGAATCGAAACGAATCTAGCTGGTAGCCCTGCGCAATTGCTCCACTCTATCGCTCTGCTCCCACGTGAACTCAGGGAGTTGGCGACCAAAGTGGCCGTAATTGCTCGTCTTTCGATAAATCGGGCGTAACAAGTTGAGATCGCGAATTATTGCAGCCGGGCGAAGGTCGAATACTTGACTCACTGCGTTCTGAATCTTCTCGACGCCAATAGTTTCGGTCCCAAAAGTTTCTACAAATAATCCGACTGGTTGAGCCTTGCCTATCGCATATGCCACTTGCACTTCGCATCGTTTCGCTAATCCGGCAGCGACTATATTCTTGGCAACCCAGCGCATTGCATATGCGGCGGAACGATCGACCTTTGAAGGATCTTTCCCGCTAAAAGCGCCGCCACCATGACGAGCCATGCCACCATACGAATCGACGATAATTTTACGGCCAGTCAGTCCAGCATCGCCCATAGGTCCGCCAAGTACAAATCTTCCCGTTGGATTAACCAAAACGCGCATATCTTTCGTATCAAGATCGTATCTACTTAATACAGGGTCGATTACATGGCGGCGAAGGTCGTTGGGCAGCGTAGAGTTCAAATCCACTTCTGGATCATGTTGAGTTGAAATCACCAACGTATCAAGACGAGTCGCAACATTTCCATCATATTCGACTGTCACTTGTGTCTTTGCATCTGGGCGGAGGTATGTCAATTTTCCGCTCTTGCGTACTTGTGCCAGCTCGTGTGAGAGAGCATGGGCAATAGCGATAGGAAGCGGCATCAATTCAGGAGTCTCGTCAGATGCATAACCGAACATCAACCCTTGATCACCAGCGCCCTGACGATCCAATGGATCGCTCGACTCTTCTGTTCGCTCCTCCAACGCTGCATCTACCCCCTGCGCAATATCCGATGATTGTTTTCCCAATGAAAGGCTGATGCCGCATGAGTTGCCATCGAAACCACGTTCGCTGCTGTCATATCCGATATCAAGAATCACTGAACGAATCAGAGACATCAAATCGGGGTTAGCAGAGGTGGTTACCTCACCAGCAACGTGAACTTGTCCAGTAGTCAATAACGTTTCAACTGCTACTCGGCTCTTGGGATCAACGCTTAGGAATGCATCCAAAATGGAATCTGATATTTGATCGGCCATCTTATCTGGATGGCCTTCTGTCACCGATTCAGAGGTAAAGAGTCGATTTGGCACTGACTTAACCTAGCGCTTTAGAAAGAATATCTAACAACTTCCCACTTAGCGTGTCTTTTGATTGATACTCGAAGCTCCAACTATCGCCTCTCTTAGAGAGGAGAGTTCCACCATTGCTTTCAGAATTGAAGACCTTCTGGGAGAGAACATCATTGATAAAAAGGTAATCGGCCCCTTTGCGGATCAATTTTCCCCGTGCGCTCTCTAACTCCATTTCACTTTCAGCTGCGAAAGCAATAATCTTTCCTTGCCCCCCTCGGCCACGATAATCCGCCGTGAAGGTCGCGATGAGATCTGGATTTTCCACTAGCTCTAATGAGAGAGCAGAACCATCTCGCTTGATTTTTCGTTGACTGACTTCCGCTGGTCGATAGTCAGCAACAGCAGCAGCCATGAATAAGGCATCGAACTCTGTAATAGAAGAGAGCTCTGTGAACAGATCGTTGGCAGATTGAACATTGACTACAGCGATACGACTATCCTGTGGAATGAGGCTTCTTTCGATATTGGCCGCAATTAACGTGACGTGAGCGCCCCTGCTTGCTGCCTCCTTGGCCAACGCGATTCCTTGTTTACCAGAGGAGAGATTTCCGATAAATCGGACCGGATCTATCATTTCGCGTGTACCACCAGCAGTAACTACACACTTCTTTCCCATCAAATCGCTCTTGAGTAGACGCATTTCGTTGAGAAAATCAATTATTTCAAAGGTCTCTGGGAATCGGCCGACTCCGATATCTCCATTATTTAACGGTCCTTCCGCGGGTTCCATCACGATAATTCCACGGGAGCGGAGCGTCTTGATGTTCGCTTGAGTCGCTGGGTTGGTCCACATTTGATGATGCATCGCAGGTACGAGCACTACTGGAGATTGTGAGGTGAGAACTGTCGCAGAGAGCAGGTCATCGCTTCGTCCCTGGGTTAGACGAGAGATGAAATCGGCGGTGGTAGGTGCAATCAGAATGAGTTCTGTATCGCGGGCAAGCTCCACATGAGCGCCGCTAGCTACATCTTGCCAAAGTGAGGTAATGACTCGTTTGCCGGAGAGAGCCTCCCAGGTGGTGGCGCCAACGAAGTGCAATGAATTCTCGGTAGGGAGAACTGTGATATCCAAGCCCCGATCCTGAAGGCGACGGAGCAGTTCGCAGGATTTATATGCAGCGATACCGGCAGTGACACCGAGGATTACTCTGCGGGGAAACATGATGAGCGCAGCCGCGCTTACGCGCTCTCATGCGGTGTAGTGGCGCCGCCCTCGCTACCTTCAAGCGACTCAAGTGTGAGTAGACCGCCGTTGATTTCGCGGAGCGCAATGGAAAGGGGTTTCTCGTGAACGTGGGTCTCAACCAATGGTCCGACATACTCCAAAAGCCCTTCGCTTAACTGCGAGTAATAGGCGTTGATTTGGCGAGCACGTTTAGCGGAGAAGAGGACGAGGCTGTACTTGGAGCCACTCTTTGCCAAGAGATCGTCGATAGGCGGATTGGTGATGCCGTCGCTCTGAATCATATGGTCACTGCCCTTCCGTGAGCGCCTTTAACGCCCGGTAGAGGCCAAGGTTATCAGCCTGGCCGCCACCTCTTCGACCGAGGTATTGACCAGGACCTCGTCGAACCAGTGGCTAGCAGCCATCTCTTCATGTGCCAATTCCAGTCGTTGCGCTGCTCGCTCGGGAGAGTCCGTACCCCTGCCTACTAGGCGTCGCTCCAACTCGGAAATCGTAGGTGGCGCGAGAAAGACTAGGTAGGCTCGAGCCCCATTCGAATGATTCTCGCGAATCTGACGCGCTCCGGATATCTCAATCTCAAGAAGGACCGATCTACCCTCGGCTATCTTCGCGAATACTGGTTCCTTGGGGGTTCCATAATAATTTCCTGCAAAGTGAGCCCATTCGAGGAACTCTTGGTCGGCAATCATTCTTTTAAAACTCTCTTCGCTATGAAAAAAATAGTCGACGCCATCAACTTCACCTGGTCGCGGCGGTCGGGTTGTAGCAGAGACACTGACCCATATTTGATCACTGGTTTGACGGATGAATTCAGAGACGGTGGACTTGCCGACTCCGCCAGGACCTGAGAGAACTATGAGCTCCACGCCCTTAGCGTAGTTGGAACTCCGCCAATAACTCGCGAGTCTGATGAATGCCAAGTCCTCTAATTCTGCGACTACCCGCGATGCCAATCCTCTCCATCACGGCTGCGGCCCGAACCTTGCCCACTCCAGGAAGAGATTCGATGAGCACGCTGACTTTCATCTTCCCTACGACCCCATCGCTCTTACCGATATCGATGACATCTTTCAGCGTTCTTTTTCCAGATTTTAAATCGGCTTTAATCTCAGCACGAATCTTGCGAGCGCGCGCTGCAGCCTCAAGCGCAGCAGCTCGTTCGCTATCACTTAATGGGGGCAGTGGCACACCTCAACGGTAACCAATATTCATCATCAAGGCACCTTCAAATTTACTGAGAAATTGATTGACTAATCCGCTTCGCGTTGAGCGAAATCTCCGCAAGCGATTCTCCAGATGTGATGGGTCGTCCGATGACAACATAGTCAGCTCCCCATTCCACAGCCTCATTCGGTGTTGCCACGCGAGCTTGATCGCCACTTTGGCTACCTTTTGGGCGAACGCCAGGCGTTATTAACGTGATATCGGCTGGGAGGGCGGAGCGAAGTAAAGAAACTTCGTGCGGTGAGGCAACAATCGCCCTCGCGCCAGCCTCTACTGCAAGTTTTGCCCACTTGATAACAATTTCCTGAGAATTTCCCAAGATTCCTAATTCTTCAATCTCGCTCTCCGAGAGTGAGGTGAGGAGTGTGACTGCAGTGATGGCACCACCAGGAAGCCCTTGTGCAGCAGCTGCAATCATCGATGGTCCGCCAGATGCGTGAACGGTGAGGAAGTGCGGTTCCAGAGATGCAACAGCGCGCACAGCGCCTGAAACGGTGTTTGGAATGTCGTGAAGTTTAAGATCGAGGAAAAGTTTTCGTTCAGGAGCTTCTCTCCGTATTTTCTCAACACCAGAACTTCCATGGGCTAAATAGAATTCAAGACCAAGTTTTATGACAGCAATATGCTCTCTCGTAGCCTCTACCCATTGACCGGCCACCTCTAGATCTGTCGTATCTACAGCGAGAACTATTCGACTCATGATTGCCCCCTATGTGCATAGCCCACCGCATCAGCGAATCTCGTGAATCCTCGGGAAATCAGAAGTTCTTCTAGCTCATCTTTGATTCGAACTGGTGCGGATGGGTCATGGAAAGTTGCCGTCCCGATCGAGAGTGCACTTGCGCCAGCGAGTACCAACTCAAAAGCATCATTTCCGGTGAGAACTCCACCCATTCCAACAATGGGAACTTTGGGCATCGCTTGATGTACCTGATAGATCGCACGGACCGCTACGGGTCGAATTGCCGGACCTGAGAGCCCGCCCGTCTTATTTGCTAGATGAGGACGCATTGTTTCAGTATTGATGACCATTCCCAGGAGGGTGTTAATCATCGCCAATCCATCGGCACCCGCGGAAACTACCTCCTCTGCGATAGAGACGATATCCGTGACATCAGGCGAGAGCTTGGCGATTATCGGAAGGGAGTTCCCAACGCTTCGTTTCACTGCTTCAATAACTTCGCGCGCTGATGATCTATCGCAGGCGAAGACCAAACCGCGATTCTCAACATTAGGGCAAGAGATATTTACCTCCAGCGCACTCACTCCTGGTGCATTACGAACTTTTCTCGCTAGGGCGGCAAACTCTTCGACGCTCTCCCCTGCAATCGACACGATTGTGCGCGCTCCATGCTCAACCAACCATGGCAAATCTTCCCTCAAGAAATTGTCGATACCAGGTCCTTGAAGACCAATAGCGTTGAGCATTCCGCTGGGGGTTTCAGCCATCCGCGGCGTTGCCCTTCCAGAGCGAGGGTGGTTCATCACCGATTTAGTGACGACAGCGCCGATCTCTCCCAATGGAAAGAATGCGGAGAGCTCCTTCCCATTTGCAGCGCAACCGCTCGCTGTGAGAATGGGATTAGGTAAGTGTGCACTGCCTAATGTGGTTCTGAAATCAAATGATGACTGGGTCATTTTGGCGCCCCATATGTACCCGGCGGAATGGTTCCGATTCCATCCCAGTCGACCGCTGCGCCATCAAAGATCGGTCCCTCGACGCATGATCGCAACATCTTCAACGTTCCATCTTTGTCGCGTACCGGCAACACGCAGGTCATGCAGAGCCCTATTCCACAGGCCATTGACTCTTCAACCGCGCATTGCACAGTCACTCCGGCCGCATCTCCTATTGTCGAGAGCGCCTTAAGCATCCCCATGGGTCCACAGGCATAGACAATGTCGATGTTGGCCAAAGAATTATCAAATAAATCCGTTACTCGACCCTTACTTCCTAGAGTTCCATCCTCAGTCGCAATTGCTAGCGAGTGGACTGAGCGTTTGCCTTCTACGGGGGCAAAGACGCGCTCAGCGGTGCTGGCTCCCACTGCCATCTCCACTCTCGAATTCTTTTGACGCAAGAGATCGGCTAATGGAAAGAGTGGTGCTGAACCGTAACCACCTCCAACTAATAGCGCTCGTACGGGATCTTTAGGTATCTTGAAAGCATTACCGAGTGGCCCCACCACATTCAACCGATCATGAACTGCGCGCTCGGCAATCCAGGTACTGCCATCGCCATGAGGTGCAACAATTATTTCTATTGTGCCGCCAAACGGTCCACGACTGGTCGATTGGTAGATAGCAAATGAACGGCGCAGGAGCATCGATGTTCGGCTATCGCCGACGCTTATCGCGATGAAATTACCCGGCTTGGCCCCCTCTGCAATACCTGGAGCGGCAAGGGTGAGATGGTGATAAGCCCCCACTTTGCGATTGGAGATAATTTCGCACTCTGCCTGCACTGGTCGAGAAGTTTTTTCGTTCATCGCAACCACTCCTGAAGCGAGGTGACGGTGAAATCACCATTATGTTGAGCAACCATCGCCTCCGCGGCGGCGTTAAGTCCGGAAATCGTAGTAATGATCGGGATACTTCGAGCAACAGCCGAAGTTCGAATACGCCACCCGTCTTCACGTGGACCTGAGCCAAATGGCGTGTTTACCACGAGTGCGACAACCCCACCTTCGATCAAATCTAGGGCAGTCATCTCCCCCTTCGGTCCTTTACCTTCCGAGAACTTTCGTACCTGCTCGACGTTGATTCCCTCTCTGGCTAACGCTTTGGCAGTTCCAGAAGTTGCAAAAAGTTTGTAGCCGGATTCGAAGAGCTTCTTGGTTCCACGGATACCTTCTGCCTTGTCCCGATCTGCAAATGAGACAAAAACTGCTCCGGCGCTCGGTAACGCTCCTGATGCTGCACTTTGCGATTTCGAAAATGCCTTACCGAAACTCTCATCTCGCCCCATCACCTCACCGGTGCTACGCATCTCTGGACCAAGGAGCGCATCTACTCCGCTGCCGTCGCGTTTCCTAAAACGATTCCATGGCAAAACGGCTTCTTTCACGCTAATGCCCTGCGCCTGTCCATCTCCAGATTCTGGCAACATGCCCTCAGCGCGAAGTTGTTCGATGCTCTTTCCTAACGAGATTTGTGCTGCAGCTTTAGCAAGTGGCACCCCTATTGCCTTACTGACAAATGGGACAGTTCGAGAAGCGCGTGGATTTGCTTCTAGTACGAAGAGAGTTCCATCTTCTATTGCAAATTGAATGTTCACTAAACCTCGTACACCCACTCCTCGCGCAATCTTCTCGGTAGCGTGGCGAATTTCCCTCAAGGACTCAGCACTCAGGTCCACCGGTGGTAAAACACATGCTGAATCTCCTGAATGTATTCCAGCCTCTTCGATATGTTCCATGACGCCAGCGAGGAAAAGTTCCTGGCCGTCGAATAGAGCATCCACATCGAGTTCTGTTGCATGATCTAAGAAACGATCTACCAGAACTGGATGGTCAGGACTAATTTCGGTAGCGCGCGAAATATAACTTGCTAGCGCTTCATCGTCGTAGACGATTTCCATTCCTCTTCCACCTAAAACATATGAAGGCCGGACGAGTACTGGATATCCAACCCTCTCTGCAATCGCGGATGCATCGTCATATGAATAAGCAAGTCCAAATTCTGGCGCACGCAATTGTTCACGATTTAGCAGAGCGCCGAACTCTCCCCGATCTTCGGCTATGTCGATAGCCGAAGGGCTGGTACCAACTATTGGAACACCCGCATCCTCGAGCGCTTTTGCTAGCCCCAAGGGAGTTTGCCCACCGAGTTGTACAACTACGCCTGCTACCGGTCCGACTGCAAGCTCGGCTCGATAAATCTCCATTACATCTTCAAAGGTAAGTGGCTCGAAATAAAGTCGGTCTGAGGTGTCGTAATCTGTTGACACAGTCTCGGGATTGCAGTTGATCATTATTGTTTCGTAATCCATCGCCTTTAGGGCGAAGGCCGCATGCACGCAGGAGTAATCGAATTCCACTCCCTGCCCAATTCTATTTGGTCCACTTCCGAGGATGAGAACTGCAGGTTTTGTCCGTGGCTCTACTTCACTCTCTTCGTCATAACTGGAGTAGTGATATGGAGTAAGCGCTTTGAATTCAGCAGCACAGGTATCCACCGTCTTGTATACAGGATGGATTCCAAAACTCTCACGCTTACGGCGAATATCGCTCTCTTTCAAGGCGACAATTGAGGCAATTTGGTGATCTGAAAAACCCAATCGCTTCGCACGCCTCAATAGGATGGCGGTCAACTCTCCAGGCTCTGACAATTCTCGAGCCATCTCATTTATTTGCTCGATTTGATCGAGGAACCAGGGATCGATTTTTGAAGCTTCGTGAACTCTAGCAACGCCAGCGCCGAGATAGAGAGCTCGTTGAACGTGATGGATTCGCATTTCTGTCGGGGTTCTGGATGCCTCTAATTCATATTCGAGATCTCCTTCCGGTGAGAAATCGAATGTGTATCCCTTCTTCTCGAGTGAGCGCATCGCCTTTTGAAGCGCCTCAGGGAAGCTCCTACCGATTGCCATGGCCTCACCCACGCTCTTCATTGTGGTGGTTAATCGAGGATCAGCGGCGGGAAATTTTTCAAAATTAAACCGTGGAATTTTTACAACCACATAATCAAGTGTTGGTTCGAACGAAGCTGGAGTCTCTTTCGTAATGTCGTTTTGAATCTCATCCAACGAATACCCAATTGCCAATTTTGCCGCTATTTTCGCGATAGGGAAACCTGTCGCTTTAGATGCCAGCGCGCTCGAACGGGAAACCCGTGGATTCATCTCGATCACCACGATTCGACCATTGTGCGGGTTGACGGCAAATTGGATATTGCATCCGCCGGTATCTACCCCCACAGAGCGGATGATGTTGATAGCAAGGTTTCGTAATTTCTGATACTCAACATCGGTTAGCGTAAGAGCAGGAGCGACTGTTATCGAATCTCCAGTATGCACGCCCATAGGATCAAAATTCTCAATCGAACAAATTACAACGACGTTATCCTTGTAATCTCGCATCATCTCAAGTTCGAATTCTTTCCATCCGAGAATAGATTCTTCGATGAGAACTTCAGTTGTTGGGCTGTAACGGAGCCCAGCGCCAGCAATCTCTCGGAGTTCTGATTCATCTTTAGCAATCCCTGAACCCAGTCCGCCCATCGTGAAGGAAGGTCTAACAACGACCGGATAATTGAATTCATGAGCAGCAGCGATACATTCCTCTATGGTGTGACATATCTGAGATCGAGCTGACTCGCCGCCAATACTCTCAACTATTCCCTTAAATATCTCGCGATTCTCACCTCGATTGATTGCTTCCACATTGGCACCGATGAGACCAACCCCATACTTTTCTAATACTCCTGCTTCGTGGAGTTTTATCGCGGTGTTGAGCGCAGTTTGTCCTCCCAAGGTTGCAAGAAGGGCATCGGGACGTTCTTTCTCAATCACTTTCGTGACGAATTCGATGGTGATGGGTTCGATATACGTAGCATTAGCGAACTCGGGGTCGGTCATAATCGTTGCAGGATTGGAATTAATGAGGATTACACGTAAACCCTCAGATCGAAGAACTCGGCATGCCTGTGTACCTGAATAGTCAAACTCACATGCCTGTCCAATGACGATTGGTCCTGACCCGATGACCAAGACGCTCTTGATGTCGCTTCTTTTCGGCATCAGCGTTTACCTTCCATCAAATGTAAGAATCTATCGAAGAGATAGGCCGCATCATGGGGACCAGCCGCTGCTTCAGGGTGGTATTGCACGCTAAATCCTGGGCGATCGAGAAGTTCAAGGCCCTCGACTACTTGGTCATTGAGATTTATATGCGAAACGCGTCCTCTCCCAAAAACTGTATCGAATACCCCTTCAGTTGGCGCCTGAACGGCAAATCCATGGTTATGTGCGGTGATTTCTACCTTGCCACTAGTTTTATCGAGAACTGGTTGATTTATGCCGCGATGGCCAAAACGCAATTTATAGGTTTCGAAACCGAGCGCGCGACCAAATATTTGATGTCCAAAACAGATTCCAAAAACGGGAATCTCGCGCTGGAGAATCTCCCGGACCAATTCAACAGTTATCTGCATGGTGGATGGATCTCCTGGGCCGTTGGAGAGAAAGATTCCATCCGGGCGCACTGCCAGTAACTCGTCAAGCGTGGCATTGAAGGGAAAAATGTGTACTTCAATTCCTCGCTCTGACATGAGGCGAGGAGTTGCACCTTTGATGCCGAGATCAAGGGCTGCAACTGTTCCTCTTTTTTCACCTATAGCTGGGACTACATACTTCCTGTCAATTGATACTTCGGCCACGAGATTGGCACCAACCATTTCAGGTGATTTACGAACTTTTCTGATCATCTCTTCTCGGGATAGCGTTACACCTGAAAAGATTCCCACTCGCATCGCACCACAATCGCGCAGATGTCGAGTGAGCGCCCGAGTATCGATACCTGAAATTCCTACAACGCCGCTCTCTGCTAATTCACTCTCCAAATCCCGCTCGGAGCGCCAATTACTTGAGATACGCGATGGATCGCGGACCACAAATCCTGAAACCCAGATTCGACGTGATTCCTCATCTACGGTGTTCATGCCGGTATTTCCGATGTGTGGGGCGGTCATGACCACTACCTGACGGAAATAGGAGGGGTCAGTCAGAGTCTCTTGATAGCCGGTCATGCCAGTTGCAAAAACTGCTTCCCCGAAAGTCTCCCCTTCTTTAGCCCACGCCTGCCCCTCAAATATTCGACCATCATCAAGGACTAGGTAAGCGCTCTTTCGATTCTTCATAACGGATTGACCAAATCTCCCTTTGCAACCACTAAGTTGCCGCGGAGGAAGGTGTACATCACTTGTCCTGGCAGAGTTCGATCAAAATAAGGATTATTCAAACTCTTGCTTGCACTTCTTATCTCACTCACTTTGCGACGGGCAGCAGTGTCATATAGGACGATATTTGCCGGAGTGCCTTTTATGATGCCTAAACCATGATGAGCCAGGCGTCCAATTTTTGCCGGTGCAGTAGACATGCGCTCTGCAAGAGTCTTCCAATTACTGAGTCCACTTTCGATGATGCTCTCCTGTATAACCGAAAGCGCAGTTTCCAAGCCAACCATTCCATTGGCTGCCTCACTCCATTCGCACTCTTTACTCTCTTTCGGATGTGGAGCGTGATCTGTTGCGACGATATCAATCGTGCCATCCACCAACGCCGCACGGAGCGCCTGCACATCACGTTCGGTACGAAGCGGAGGATTCACTTTGAAGACTGGGTTATAACTCTCAGCCGTACTGTCGGTGAGTAAAAGATGATGTGGCGTAACTTCTGCTGTCACCATTATCCCGCGCGCTTTAGCCCATCGAATGATGTCAACGCTACCTGCGGTCGAGACATGACATATATGTAATCGCGCCTGAACATGTTCGGCAAGAAGCACATCTCGGGCGATTATTGCCTCTTCGGCTACCGCTGGCCATCCTGCCAATCCCAATCGTGCAGAGACCACACCTTCGTTCATCTGGGCATTTTCAGTAAGTCTAGGATCCTGGGCATGCTGGGCAATCACTCCGTCAAACTGTTTAACGTATTCAAGAGCTCTTCGCATCACCAGTGAATCAAAAACGCATTTTCCATCATCGCTAAAAACTTTGACATTTGCCATTGAGTGAGCCATTGCTCCAAGTTCTGCCAATTGCGCACCATTTAGTCCTTGAGTTACCGCGCCCACGGCAAAGACATCGCAATATCCAGCCTCACGCCCGAGTCGAACCACCTGTTCGACCACGCCTGCAGTGTCGGCAACTGGTTCTGTATTTGCCATCGCATGAACTGCAGTGAACCCACCTAAGGCCGCAGCAGCGCTGCCCGATCGGATGGTCTCTGCATCCTCGCGCCCTGGCTCACGTAAATGTGTGTGAAGATCAACTAATCCAGGGAGCAGTTGCAATCCTTGCGCATTGATTACATCCGCATCGTTTGCTTTGAGCGATCCCGCCTCGCTAATATCAGAAATCACACCAGATTCGATACGTAAATCAACCTTCTTACCCTCTAATGAATAAGCCGACTGGATAACAATTGGTTTATAAGCAATTTTCTCCACATTACTCATGAGAACCCCCTAGTAGCAGATACAGCACAGCCATTCGCACGCTCACTCCATTTGCAACCTGCTCAAGAATGACTGAGTCAACATCGTCGGCGCAGTCAGCAGAGATTTCTAAACCGCGATTTATCGGGCCAGGGTGGAGTATCAGAGGGTTTTTCTTCGATTTCTTAATTCGTTCTCGATCGAGGCCATATAGCCGTGAATATTCCCGAGCGCTAGGAAAGAAGGCGCTCTTCATCCGCTCCATTTGCAAACGGAGCATCATGACGGCATCGCACTCACCAATCGCTTCATCGAAATCGTAGGAAATCTCAACTGGCCAATCATGAACTCCAACAGGTAAGAGAGTCGGCGGTGCGACCAGAGTGATGTGCGCCCCTAGAAGCGAGAGTAAAAGCACATTGCTTCGGGCAACTCGCGAGTGGAGTATGTCCCCGACGATGGCAATTCGTACCCCCGATAAATCCTCTCCTCGAGCCCCTTTCAGGTGTTTGCGGAGCGTGAAGGCATCCAAGAGCGCTTGAGTGGGATGTTCATGAGTTCCATCGCCAGCATTGATCACTACACCATCAGTCCATTGCGCCAAACGATGTGCAGCACCCGATGCGCTATGTCTCAAGATGACCGCATCTGCCCCCATCGATTGCAAGGTGAGAGCAGTGTCTTTCAAACTCTCGCCCTTAGAGACGCTTGAACCTTTTGCAGAGAAGTTGATGACATCAGCAGATAGCCTCTTAGCTGCCGCTTCGAATGATATTCGAGTCCGTGTGGAATCTTCATAGAAGAGATTGACCACTGTCCTTCCTCGAAGCGTCGGTAATTTCTTTATTGGCGCATCTGAGACTCGCGCAAGCTCATCAGCAGTGTCAAGGATATGAATAGCACCCTCGCGCGAAAGGTCAGAGATTGTTAATAAGTGACGGGATAGTTTCGGCGAGAGAACATCGCTTCGATTACTCATACTGATGTGCACCTACGATTGCGACGAAATCTTCCCCATCCACTTCAGCGATACTCACTCGCACTGCTTCATCATGAGAGGTAGGTAGATTCTTGCCCACATAATCGGCTCGAATCGGTAATTCGCGATGGCCTCGATCTACAAGGACTGCTAACTGGACCAGCGCCGGTCTGCCGAGCTCTCCGAGAGCATCGAGAGCCGCTCGTATGGTGCGCCCGGAATAGAGCACGTCATCGACCAGAACCACACGCTTACCATCGATACTCTCCCCAGGAATACGAGTGGGAGTGAGAGCGCGGGGCGGTTTTGAACGGAGATCATCTCGATGCAGGGTTATATCTAAAGTTCCAACCGGAATCGGCTCGGAACTGCTCTTTCCCATCGCCTTGCCCATCGCGATGCCAATGCGTTCAGCGAGGTACGTTCCGCGAGTGGGAATCCCCAACAATAAAATCTCATCACTTCCACGATTCTTTTCGACAATTTCGTGGGAAATGCGCATTAATGCGCGATCGATATCCGCGCTACTCAAGACAGCCTTAATGGCCATAATTCACGTTCCTTCCTCGCCTCTCAGGACGAGTCTTAAAGGATCCGGAGCGAGTATATAGGAGCAACGGTGGATATCTGAAAACGCCCTGCTCCAAGCGCGCCTACCCTGCCGCCATGGAATTCGACCGCATTGAAGCCCTGCGAATAGGGCAGGAATTGAAGAAGATCCGGAAACAGCGAGGGCTCTCACTCTCGGATGTCGAGAGCTTCTCCGAAGGGCGTTGGAAGGCGGTCGTTGTGGGTTCGTACGAGCGAGCCGATCGCGCTATCACCATAGGGCGGCTAAGCGCCTTGATGGCCCTTTACCAAACCCCCGTAAGTGCCCTCTTTCCTCGAGAAGAGCAGATGCGAAGCGATGCGAGCGTTGCCTTCGATCTTGCCCGTCGGGAACCGCTGAAGCAGCAACACCCTGGACTTGCCAATTTTCTCTCCTTTGTTATCAATGCGCGAAGTGACTGGAATGGACACGTGATCACCATTCGCAGGAGCGATCTGCACATGGCTGCTCATTACGAAGGCATTCCCGCAAAGGAATTGTTAGAAAAGTTGGAGATTAACCGTTTTCTTCTGCGATGGCGCTGAGAATCCCATGTATGTATTTTGGAGAATCGTCGGTTGAGAGCGTTGTAGCAAGTTCGAGGGCCTCGTCAATGGCAACTGAAACCGGTACCTCTCTTGAATTGCCATTGATAATTTCGTAAGTAGCGATTCTTAAGATGTTCCTATCAACACTCGCAAGTCGATCTAAATCCCAATTCTTAGCATGCTTATCAATAAGGGAATCGATGTGCTGCGCTTGGTTTCCATAACCCTCAACTAAAGAAGCCGCAAAGAGAGCAATCTCATCCCCGGTTGTGGTCCGTTCTTTGACTAACCAAAGCGGATTAACCGACTTGATATCGCTCTCGTAGAGGATATCGAGGGCCCTTTTACGCCCTTTCGAGCGCGCGGACATTAATTAGCTCGCCCGAGATATGAACCATCTCGTGTATCAATACGAACAACCTCATCTTGATTGATGAAAAGTGGCACATTGACCGTTGCGCCAGTCTCAAGCGTGGCGGGCTTTGTTCCGGCGTTCGACCGATCACCTTGTAGGCCTGGTTCAGTGTAAGTAATTCGCAATTCAACTGAGGCTGGAAGTTCTACATACAAAGGTTCACCTTCATGAACCGCCACGATGGCTTGGACATTCTCCAGCATGTATTGCGCCGCTTCGCCTACCGTAACTTCTGAAATGTACATTTGATCAAAGCTCTCTTTGTCCATGAAAACGAAACTATCGCCATCTTTGTAGAGATAGGTCATGTCCCGCTTATCCACGGTTGCGACCTCAACTTTGAGCCCCGCATTAAAAGTTTTTTCGACTACTTTGCCTGAGAGAACATGTTTCATTTTTGTTCGCACGAATGCTGGGCCTTTGCCAGGCTTTACATGCTGGAATTCCACGACTGTCCAGAGTTGACCATCCAAATTGAGGGTCATCCCATTTTTGAGGTCATTAGTGGTTGCCACGATCAATCCTTTTCTCGTTATTTTCCAGCGAAGTACTCTCTAATATCCAAATTCTACCTGATGCTTTACTTGCCCTTTCCCGTCATATGAGCAAGCGCCCGCAGCGCCAACTCATATGAGAGCAAACCAAAGCCACCAATTGTTCCGGTTGCTACGCCGGAAACCACCGAGGTGTGACGAAATTCCTCACGCGATAGCGGATTAGATAGATGAACTTCAATCACAGGCGCCTTCAACATCGCCACTGCATCCCTTATCGCGTATGAATAGTGGGTGAATGCTGCGGGATTGAAAGCAATTGGAATCTTCTGATCTGCAGCATCATGTAGCCAGTGGACTATTTCTGTTTCACTATCACTCTGGCGTACTTCGACATCTAGTCCCAAAGTTTTGCCAGTTGAAATGCAGAAATCAGTCAAATCCTTGAAGGTGATATCTCCGTAGATAGCATGGTCACGCAGATCAAGTCTTCCTAGATTCGGTCCATTGAGTACCCAGATTTTCATGAACAAATCCTCTCATACGCAGCCTGGAGAACCTCGGGCGAAATCCCTTCAAGTCGTACTACTTCATACTTTTGGTCGTGATCACTGACTGCAACAAAACGTAAGCCACCCGCCCGCGATTTTTTATCATTCTGCATTGCCTGAAGTAACTCTGGCCAGGCTTCACGCGTGAAAGTTGTCGGCAACTTGGCCTTTTTTAGAATCATGAGGTGTCGCTGGCAGAGCTCTTCGGAAGCGATTCCGCTCAGTACCGCCAAGTTTGCGATGAAAGCCAATCCCACTGCGACCGCATCGCCATGTCGCCAGGAATACTCTTCGAAGCGCTCGATGGCATGAGCCAAGGTATGGCCATAATTAAGGCTCTCCCTCAAATAACTCTCTTTCAAATCTTGAGAAACTACATCGGCCTTTACTAAAACCGTCCGCTCTATGAGTTCCTTCACCGTTGAGCTACTAGGAGTGAGGAAATCATCCCTCTCCTCTATCAATTCCAGAATCCTTTGATCTGCGATAAAACCACATTTGATAACCTCAGCAAGGCCAGCGCGAAATTCATCAACGGGAAGTGTTTCCAAATAATTGACGTCAATAATGACCACTGACGGGGAGTAAAAAGAACCAACAAGATTCTTTCCTGCCCCCGTATTGATACCGGTCTTTCCGCCAATTGCAGCATCAACCATGCCAGCCAAAGAGGTGGGGATTGCGCCCCATTTGATACCACGAAGCCATGTGGCGGCGATAAAACCTGCGAGATCGGTAGTCGCACCGCCACCAAGACCAATTATCGCATCGCTTCGACGAAAATTCTCTTGCCCCAATATCTTCCAGCACTTCTCGACGCTCTTGATACTCTTCTGTTCTTCTCCTTCAGATACTGGAATGACCACCACTTTTTCAATCGCTGCAAATGAATTGAGAAGATTCTCTAAAGGTTCTGCGAGAGCAACTAGATCTTCTGGCACAACAATGGCAACTTTAGTTGCATCACTAATGACCGGGTGTAGTGCAGGAGCATTCACCTCTGAAAAGAGCACTTCATAGAGATGCTCCGCGTGAACTTCGATTCTTTTCATAACGTTCCGACAATCTCTTGAGCAACCTCTCGAGCGCTTTTTCCATCGGTATTCACGATGACATCAGCTACGCTCTCGTATATCGCTTGACGTTCTTTTTTCAACGCTACCCACTTCGCACGAGGGTTGTCGACTAGTAAGGGCCGATCCCTATTGAAACCAATTCTTGGCGCTGCATAAGCAATGGATACCTCGAGGAAAAAGATTTTTCCGTCAGATTTCCGCAGTCGCTCCCGGGTTATCTCAGATAACACTGCACCGCCACCAAGGGAGATGATTTTCGAGCGGCTACTGTGGTGAGTAAGTGCGCGATCTACCGCCACTTCCTCTTGCGCTCGAAAGTACTGTTCGCCATCGTCGGTGAAAATTTCTGAAATCTTCTTCCCTGTTGCCTCTTCGATGAGTTGGTCGGTATCGAGAACCTCTCCTCCGATCATTTCCGCAAGGGCACGCGCTGTGCTGCTCTTTCCCGCCCCTGGTGGACCGGTGATGATGACAGTTGATACAGGTTGGAGTTCTGATTTCGAGCGCATATCTTCCGCTATCGAATTTCGAGGGAATCGAGATATCCCTTAATGTTGCGCTGGATCTCTTGAAGGCTGTCGCCGCCAAATTTTTCAATTAACGCATCAGCCAATACAAGGGCCAACATCGCTTCTCCAACAACACCTGCAGCCGGAACAGCACAGACATCTGAACGTTGATTAATCGCCTTAGCCGTCTCTTTAGTCGCTACATCGATAGTGTCAAGCGCCTTGGGTACTGTCGAGATCGGTTTCATAGCGATTCGCACTCGTAACGGATCCCCGGTGCTCATGCCACCTTCAGTTCCACCGGCTCGACCAGTTCGTCGCTTGATCCCCGACGAGGTCATATCGATTTCATCATGCGCTTGGGAGCCGCGACGAGTGGCGGTGGTGAATCCATCGCCCAACTCCACCCCTTTTATTGCCTGAATACTCATCATCGCGCCGGCAATACGACTATCCAAGCGTCGATCCCAATGAACATGTGAACCTAAGCCTGGAGGCAAGTTATATGCCAGGATTTCGATGACCCCACCTAATGTGTCGCCTGAAGAGTGCGCATCATCAATCTCGGCAATCATGGCTGCGCTCGCCTCTGAGTGAAATGCTCGGACAGGATTCTCATCTATCGCGCTCATATCTTCAGGGCTAGGTAATGAATAAGAATCTGGAACGCGAGCAGCGCCGATAGAAATCACATGACTGAGAATGGAGATGTTCGCTGCCTGTTTGAGGAATAATCGCGCTACTGCACCTAGCGCCACTCGCGCCGCAGTTTCACGAGCAGATGCCCGTTCAAGAATAGGTCTGGCATCATCAAAGTCATACTTTTGCATACCCACCAGATCTGCATGGCCAGGTCGAGGGCGAGTCAGTGGCGCGTTCCGTCCCAGCCCTTCCAATTCACTAGGCGAGACGGGATCTGCCGACATAACTTTTTCCCATTTTGGCCATTCGGTATTTCCCACTTGAATCGAAATTGGACCACCTTGGGTAAGTCCATGTCTAATTCCACCCAAAATAGAAATCTGATCCGCTTCGAAGTTCTGTCGCGCGCCTCGACCAACTCCCAAGCGGCGACGCGCAAGGTGGAAATCTAAATCGGAAGAGGTGATCTGCACATGAGCAGGGAGCCCTTCGATAATTGCTGAGAGCGCTGGACCATGCGATTCACCTGCTGTTAGCCATCGGAGCATGCCCTAATTCTCTCAGATATATCGAGCTCCATGGCGACTATTGAGTGGCTACCCCAAAAATAGCGAGCGCCGCAGTACAAATCGCAGGACCAAAGGGAAAAAGTGGGGACCCTCCCCTCTTTCGGCTCAGAAGAGCCCCTGGGAGCGCGAAAAGTGAGGCAAGAAAAAGGAGAATCACCAGGAATTCCATTCGGGCCAACACGTTCTCAATCTCGTTCACAAGAACCAAAACGCCCACCAACTTAATATCGCCTCGACCGACCACCGTCGGTGCCAAGTATGTGATGGCGTACATGATTGCAATCCACCCCCACGCCAGCAACAAGCTCGTCGGGGTATGAATTAGCCAGATACTTAAACCGAATAGCGCGGGCTTAGTGAGTACATCCGGTATTCGATAGTCGCGTCGATCGACTTCAGAGATGACAAGAAACAATCCTCCGAGGATGAGGAATTGGGGCGCATCGGAGTAGAGAGTGAGGGCGATGATGAACAGCAGTACTTTCGCTACCGGAATCTTTAACCGAAACTGTTGGAGAGCAAAACTCAAACCAGAGAGAAGAAAGGTAACTTCGAGAACTTCAGAAATGAACTCTGCTTTTACATCAAAAGACACATACGAACTGTATGGATTTCAGAGTAAATCGTTCTCTGATATCAACAGCAGATCAGATATGGGCCAGAGCAGCCTCGCGCATAGCGACAAAGAGATCACCTCTACGGTCAACAATTTCTGATGGATTAAAGCTCATAACCTCTAACTGCCCTATTGCTTGCCAAACAAGTAAATCGAGTCCATCCAGACAATTGCCTGACTCTTCTTGCCACTTCTGTAGAAGTCGCGTTGGCCAAGGATGGTAGAGCGATTCAAATAAGGTTCCGTGCACCCTATTAACATCATTGATAGCAATTCCATCGGTAGCCCCTTTGGGGGTGGTGGAGATAATCAATTCATTCTCCATTGCAGCCCCTACTTCCTCCCAAGGGCGTACCGTGACAATTGCATGTTCAGCCGAATTGACCAAGGCACGAGTTCGGTGTTCAGAACGGCTATACACGAAGATTCGTTTTGCAAAGTCATCAACAGCCGCTATTGCTGACCGAGCTGTTGCGCCACCGCCAAGTACCGCCACTTCCTCGGGAATTGCAACGTTTCGGTATTTGAGCGCATCTCGAAAACCTTGAACATCGGTGTTAAACCCATGTGAACCTAAATCATCAAACACGATTGTATTAACTGCATATACGCGCTTGCCTAACTCAGTCACGCTATCGAGGAGTGCAAGTGCCTCCTCTTTCAGCGGCATTGTTAGGGATAAACCTCGAAATTCACCAGAGCGCTCTGAGAGAAAAGTCGTCAAATGCCTAGATGCCACCTCGCATTTGGAGTAACTCCAATCCCATCCGAGTAAATCGTAAGCGCGCTGGTGAATTACAGGTGAGAGTGAGTGGGCAATCGGCGAACCTAGAACTGCCGCTCTCATCATGAACGCCCTTCAAATAGTCCTGCTTTGAGATTACGTTGGAATTCTCGCTTGAATGAGAGGAATTCCGAATAAGAGTTAGTGAACCTAGTTTCCGTGGGGGCTACCGTGACAAAGTATAACCAATCACCTGGAGTTGGTGAGAGGGTAGCTTCAAGAGCTTTTACTCCAGGGTTTCCAATAGGAGTTGGCGGTAGTCCTCTCCGGTTATATGTGTTGTAAGAAGAGGTAATGCTGATATCTCTCTTTGAAACGGCGATTCGTCGTTCTTTCAAGGCGTATAGAACTGTGCTGTCCATTTGTAGCGGCATCCCATTTTTGATCCGGTTGTAGATCACGCGCGCTACTTTTCCGAAATCTCGCTCGTCGTAGCCTTCTCCCTGCACAATAGAGGCAATGATGAGCGCCTCATAGGGTGTCAGATTGAGCGTTTGGGCGCGATTAACGAAATCGATCTCCCTGGTTACATCAGAGAACTTGTTGATCAATCTCTCGCGAATCGACTCAAGGTCATCATCGGGCATCAAATTGTATGTCGCTGGAAAGAGAAACCCCTCGAGTTTCACTCTGCCAAAACCAGGAACCAACACCTTTTTCCCGAAGGTTTCTTCAATTGCGCTATTTTCAAATTTCAGAGCGTTAAGTTCGTCATACAGTTCATAGGCACGTTCACCCTCACGAATGAGCAAAACCATCAATCTACGATTTTTGTCGAGCAATTGCGCAACCGCTTCTCGACCTGGAATTCTTTTATCCATCCGGTAGCTTCCAGGCTGAATCGATTGAGACCTCGATTCTGCTGTAGCCGCAGCAAAGAACGCCCGCGCACTCTTTACTACATCGGCCTCAAAGAGGATTTGTGCAATCTGATCACCACTTGCCCCCTCTGGAATCACTATGGAAGTTTGACCAGATTTCTCGCTAGCTACATAATCAGGAATTGGGGTTGGTTTACGAGCTTCTCGAACCACTATCAAGCCAGCAATCAACAGGAATGAGAGGGCCAGAGCCAGAATTGAGATCTGCCTCTTATTGAATGTGATCATAGGAATCCAAATAGCTTTGCAAGATTCCTGCAGCTGCGGTTGCATCTATCTTTGATTTCATGCTTCGTGAATCATGCCCCAATGCACGAAGCTGTTGGGCAGCTAAAACTGTGGTGAACCGCTCATCTACTCCGATAATCTGAATATTGGTCTTTTCCGCCAGCTTATCCAAGAACTCCTCAGTCTGTTCTTGAGCTATTGCATTATGAGCCTTCAGGCTCTTTGGGATCCCGGCAACTATTCCTACTACCTTCTTTTCGCGCACAACCTGGAGAATTTCATCGATCGCTCCTTCATCAGAGGTGCGCATTATGGTGGCATGTGGTGAGGCCAAGATGTGGCTGAGGTCTGAGAGCGCAACTCCGATTCGCACTTTGCCAATATCTAAACCCATCAATGGTCCATTGACGGTCGGCGATTGCTGATTCTTCTCTTCCACGACAATCAAGATTAACTAATAGTGGCGAGGTATGCCTCAAGTTCCTTGATGGCATCTGGGATAGCCTTAGCGTTTACCCCTCCACCTTGGGCGAAATCATCTTTACCGCCACCTCCGCCACCTAGCGCCTTAGATGCTCGCTTTACCATCTCACCGGCTCTCACCCCAGATGTACGGGAGGCTTCGTTGGTTTGAGCAATCACAATTGGTTTGACCCCTGCAGTGAAGAGGGCGATTACCGAAGATTCGTTATTCATACGAGACATTAGTGCACCAGCGATTGCACGAAGGTCCTCATTATTGAGATCACCTTTGACAGTCGTAATAATCGAATTGATTCCTTCTGACGATTTAACCTTCTTCAGGAGTTCATCGACTTGTCCCAGAGCTTCTTTACTCTTGAATTGCGCAATCTCCTTCTCAGCATTTTTCAATCGATCAAGAACGGTTTCAATTCGCTCTGGCAATTCCTCGCTCCTGGTTGCCTTCACCACCTCACTCACTGAGTTGATGATTAGGTGCTCTCGGGCGAAGAAGCGATATGCATCCACGCCAACCAAAGCTTCGACTCGACGCACCCCTGAACCAATAGATGATTCTCCGAGTAATTTGATGATTCCCAGTTGGCTCGATCGGGAGACGTGGGTACCACCACATAGCTCCTTTGCCCAATCGCCTACTGAAATTACTCGTACTTCATCACCATACTTCTCACCAAAGAGAGCAATCGCACCAGTTCGTTTTGCTTCTGCCTGCGACATAACTTCGGCGCTGACGGGTAAATCAAGGATCAATTGTGAATTGACTCGATCTTCTACCTCACTCATGGTGCTCGCTGAGACGGCGCCTACGGCAGCAAAATCGAATCGGAATCGACCAGGTTGGTTCTCGGTTCCTGCCTGTGTGGCAGTCTCGCCAAGAGCCTCTCGAAATGATTTGTGGACCATATGAGTTGCTGTATGCGAACGCGAGAGTGCGTGCCGCCGTTCACTATCAATTTCAGCGAACACCTGTTCATGCAGGGTAATCTCACCCTTGGTGACTTTCCCTCGATGCACGAATAACCCAGGAAGCGGCGCCTGAACATCTTCGATTTCCACCGTCGATCCAGAGGCATTTACGATCTTGCCCCAATCAGCTACCTGTCCCCCGCCTTCGGCATAGAACGGTGTCCGATCGAGAATCACCTCTACTTCATCTCCGACCTTCGCACTCGAAACCGGCACTCCCTTACTTAGAAGGAAGGCGAGCTTTGCCTCGGCATAGAAGTGTTCATACCCTAGAAAGGTAGTTGCTCCCGCGGCGTCAATCGCACTGCGATAGACAGTGAGATCGGTGTGTCCAGTCTTTTTCGCTTTCGCATCGGCCTTTGCTCGACTTTTTTGTTCACTCATTAACTTCTTAAAGGCTTCTTGATCGACTTTCAAGCCGATTTCCTCTGCCATCTCCAAAGTAAGGTCGATGGGGAAACCATAAGTGTCGTGTAATTTGAAAGCATCATCCCCGGAGATTGTCGCTGATTTTCTCTTCTTCAAATCATCAGCAGCGCTCTCAAAAAGGGTTGTTCCGGAACGAAGAGTTTGCAGGAATGACTCCTCCTCACTTGCGGCAACTTGCGTGATGCGATTGCGGTCCGATTGAAGCTCAGGATATTGCGGCCCCATGGCGCCAATGGCGCTATCCATTAATTCGATAATCGTTGGATCTTGCGCGCCAAGAATTCGCATGTTGCGAATCGTTCGACGCATCATCCGCCGTAATATGTAACCTCGCCCCTCATTTCCTGGGGTAACGCCATCACAGATCAACATCGCTGCCGTTCGCGCATGATCCGCGATAACCCTCAGCGAAACGTCATTCTTAACATTGACGCCATACTTCTTTCCAGTCAACATTGAAGCTGTATCGAGGATTTTTCGAGTTGTGTCAATCTCATAAATGTTCTCGACTCCCTGCAACAACGCAGCAGTTCGTTCTAATCCAAGACCGGTGTCAATACTCTTCTTTGGTAAATCGCCAAGAATCGGGAAATCTTCTTTTCCACTACCGGCACCACGTTCAAATTGCATAAAAACTAGATTCCAAATCTCAAGGTATCGATCCTCATCGGCAACAGGACCACCTTCACGTCCATATTCGGCTCCTCGATCAAAATAGATTTCGGAGCACGGACCACAAGGACCTGGGACGCCCATTGACCAGAAGTTATCAGCCATCCCCCGGCGTTGAATTCGCTCTTGAGGAATACCTATCTGCTTCTCCCATATGGACGCAGCTTCATCATCATCGTGATAGACAGTGACCCAGAGCTTTGATTCAGGAAAGCCATAACCGCCATCGGAGACGGGCTTGGTGAGCAACTCCCAGGCCAACGCAATGGCCCCCTCTTTGAAATAATCTCCAAAAGAGAAATTTCCACACATTTGAAAGAAAGAGCCATGGCGAGTGGTCTTTCCCACTTCATCGATGTCGAGGGTTCTGACACATTTTTGTACTGACGTCGCTCGTGGATAAGGAGGAGCAAGTTCACCTAAGAAGAATGGTTTGAAAGGAACCATGCCGGCATTGATCAGAAGTAGGTTTGGATCATCGGCAACTAATGAGGCAGAGGGCACTACGGTGTGATTGAGGCCGACCTTATTCTCGCTCTCAAAAAATGATAACCAGCGACGTCGAATCTGAGCAGAATCCATGAAGATATTTTCCGTCGACTACTTCTTCTTTTTTCTTGACGCTTTTGCTATTCCCCAGGCTACCCCTGCTAATTTTGCTGCCGAACCTTTTGATAGAACTGAATCAGCTGATGAAGAGAGCTTCGTGGCAAAGGTTTCAACGCTCTTGGTGAGATGATCAACCCTCTCCAATTGTCTATTAGTTAATTCCACGGTTGTGGTGACTTCCTCTATGAGAGGAACAGTTTCTGTGGTTACGTTCTTAATAGCGGCGCTGGCCTCATCAAGCACCTTACTAAATCGGATCACAGCGTAGGCAATTGCTGCTGCGACAACTGCCAGCGCACTAGCTGCGATGATTGCGGCAATTCCACCTGCGCTCATTCCTCACCCTCCAAAATTTCCCGTATTCGCGAGAGCGCCTGCGAAATCCGCGCCTCCGCCCCGTGGCCTGTCGGTTCGTAGTATCTCCGACCTACCAGCGGTCCGGGCAGATATTTCGCGCTCACAACGCCCTCGGGATAGTCATGAGGGTACCGGTAAACCCCGCTCTGACCGAATGGCGAATTGCCATCTCGCAAATTTTCTGGGACTTCTCCGATTTCTGCCTTGGCGATATCTGCCTGAGCTTGCCCCATGGCGCGATAGAGCGCATTGGATTTTGGCGCTAACGCGCAGTAGACGGTTGCATGAACCAGCGCATAGTGCCCCTCGGGTGCACCTACTAGAGCCGCTGCCGAAGCCGCCGCAGTTGTCACAACGAGCGCCTGAGAATCAGCCATGCCAATATCTTCGCTAGCAAGAATGATTAAACGTCGGGCTAGGAAACGTAAATCTTCTCCTCCTTCGATTGCACGGAGCAGATAATGAATTGCTGCATCAACATCAGAGCCACGAACAGATTTTATGAAGGCGCTGATGATGTCGTAATGCAAATCAATATTAAAATCAACTAAAGAACGATCTGCGGCAGCCGATACGCTTTTACTGGAGATAATCCCATTTTCTGCGGCGCCCGCTGCTGCCTCTAAATATGTGAGCAATCTTCTAGCATCACCATGAGCAAGTCTGATCAACTCTTCTCGTGCAGCCTTGTCGATAGCAACAGAATTATTCAATCCTCTCTCTGATGTGAGAGCCCGTGTGATGAGCGCGTCAGCATTCTCATTGTTGAGGCCCTGCAAACGGACAACTAGGGAGCGAGAAAGCAAAGGAGTGATGATTGAGAATGATGGATTCTCGGTTGTTGCTGCAATCAATGTGATGATTTTATCTTCAACAGCTGGCAGTAATGCATCTTGTTGGGCTTTGTTAAATCTATGGACTTCATCTATGAAAAGGATTGTCTCTGTTCCACGTTGGCTAAGTTGAAAACGGGCGCTCTCAATCTCATCACGCACCTCTTTAATTCCAGCTGATACAGCGGACAATTGACGGAATCGCCGCCCAGTTGCCAAAAGCAGAGCGAGAGTGGTCTTCCCACACCCGGGTGGTCCGTAAAGAATGATCGCTGGTGGTGCCGATTTCTCGTGTGCCAACAGTCGTGTGAGCGGAGCGCCCGGTTGCAGAAGATTCTCTTGGCC
>Ga0172367_10001602_pt1 | contig 32365 bp, 25 predicted proteins | sample Lak10m_FD_114542 | JGI IMG/M metagenome (GOLD analysis project Ga0172367, IMG submission 114542) | Freshwater microbial communities from Kabuno Bay, South-Kivu, Congo - kab_022012_10m | ecosystem: Environmental > Aquatic > Freshwater > Lake | place: Democratic Republic of the Congo: South-Kivu...
AAAGATATCGGATGCTGAGAGAGAATTTGTTTGATCTCGGGGATTACAATCAAACCTTGTTTCAAAGCAATCATGTCTCGTGGACCCGATTTGCCCGCACAAATCTTTGTGATACATCGCTCTATATCACCCATTGTTTTGAGTATATCCCCAAGTCTTTCAAAATGATGATGTTGTTGTGTTAATACATCAACGCATGTTAGTCTGGCTTCGATCAATTCTTTTTTTCGTAATGGTCTTGCTACCCATCGCTTGAACAGTCTGCTTCCCATCGGAGTAAGCGTATGATCCAACACAGAAAGTAATGTACTTTGTTTTTGATCATGATTGGAAGTGAGAATCTCGAGATTTCTTCTCGTTGCATGATCAAGAAGCATGAAGTCTCCATGATCGAATACCGAAATCGTTTGAATCTGTAATGCAGCACGTTTTTGTGTTTCATTGATATATTGCAAACATGCTCCGGCAGACATGATGCCGGCAGTCATTTCATCAATCCCAAATCCCTTGAGATTTTGCGTATTGAAATGTCTTTGTAAGATATCTCTACCAAACTCAATGTCAAATATCCAATCTTCTCTTTTGGTGATTGCAGGTTCAAACGGAAGATCATCCAAGAGATCGCTTAATTCCCTTGACAATGAACGTGAAATGAGAATCTCAGCGGGAGAGAATAATTCCAATACTGATTCTAATGCATGTCTGGTTATCTCCGTGGTATGGAATTCACCTGTGGAAATATCCGCAATGGCAATTCCATAGACAAGAAATCCTGAGCGATGTGCATGTGAGGCAATGGATGCGATATAGGTATTGCTCTGTGAATCGAGCAGTTTATCATAGAGTCCGATCCCCGGTGTGACAACTTCAATGACATCTCTTTTTACAATACCTTTTGCTTGCTTGGGATCCTCAACTTGCTCGCATACAGCTACGCGATATCCTGCTCTCACAAGCTTTGGAAGATAGGTATCCAATTGATGATGGGGAAATCCTGCCAAAGGCACTTCACCTGCATCGCCATTATTTCTTTTGGTCAATGTAATTCCACACACCTTTGAAGCAATGACTGCATCTTCTTCAAATGTTTCAAAGAAATCACCCATTCTGAAGAGCATTACCGCATCCGGATTTTTTGCCTTCATCTCTTTGTACTGTCGCATTAACGGTGTTTCTTTCATTGCTCGAAAATGATATTGTCTGAAAAATGGAATACATACATTTTGTAGACCGCAAATTCGTGAAAAAACGCGTAATTTTCATGGCTTGTGGGGTAATTCAGATAATAATGCGTTCACCATCTTATGTATAGAATTCTATCTTTTCTCTTAGCATGTCTGCTAATGCAATGTAGTGTTCTCAAATCAGAACTCTATGAAGGTTGGTTTGATGCTGATAGCACAGGTCCCATTCAACCTATTTGGATGGAATTACATGAAGATCAATCTTCGCAATTCAGTGGGTGGTATACAAGTAGAGTTGAGGTAGATACCGTATATTTCAAAGGCGAAAGGACAAAGAAGGGCATCGTGCTGAAAGTCATGGCAAACAGAACCGTCGTGAAGGAGCAATTCACTTTGCATGAATCTGATAGTGGTTTGGAAGGATTATGGAAACCTGCAAAAGGGTATGGTTCAGACATTCGATTGTTCAAAACAGAACCTGATTTTGCCAAGACTATGCGAGTATCCATTGATCCCAATATTTTGAGAAAAGGGAAGGGAAATCAAGACAGCATTTCAGATATTCAATATCTCATGGTGCGAAAGGGTATTGCGTCAATCAAAGTGTATAGAGAAAGAAATGATGGACATCGACCTTGGATATCATATCATGTGATTGATCTCATCAAAAACAAAGAAATTCAATTAACTGATTATCTGATTGATCATGCATTTGCCACAAAAAAGATTGATGCTGATTCTCATGCTGAAGAAGTTGCAATAGAACAATTGAAACAATATGCGGAAGATGAATTGACAACTATGCAAGATTGCGGAATGAATCTCGATCAAGAGTTACATCTCGACAATGTGATTTTATATCCAAATAGAACTGCCATCACATTTGATTATCTAAATGTATTTGGTATGCATGAAGATTGTGAATATCTCATGTATCCAGTTCAATATACCTTGCCAATTGAAGACTTCAAAGCATGTATCAGGCCAGGCTCTTTTCTTTCACGATTGCTTCTTGGTTCATAATGTGCCGAAAAGTCCTATTGTAAAATCTTCATAGGCTTTTGCTATTTCCGCTCTTGTGTTCATGACAAATGGACCATAAGCCACGATTTCCTCACGGATTGGTTTGCCAATCAATATCAGAGCAGTAGAGCTTGTATTTCCCTTCAGTATTATTTTCTCTCCATCATTTGCAAAAAGTGCACAATGATGGGTGGGAAAGTGCCTCTCTTCAATGGATAAATCCCCCTCAATATTCAATGCGATGGCAGTATATGAAGAAGGGCATTCATAATCGAATTCTCCACCTTCTTCAAAATGCACCAAAAACATGCCTATATCTGTGAAAGTATGTGCAATCCCTTTAATGCCCTTGAATTCTCCTGCAATGACAGATACCTCAATGTTCTTCCCCGAATACACCGGTATAGATTTGTTTTCAATTGCCTGATATGCGGGCTTGGTCATTTTATGTTTTGCAGGAAGATTCACCCACAATTGAGCCATATGAAATAAGCCACCTTTTTCTGCAAATTCATCAGAGTGATATTCTTCATGTAAAATTCCTGAACCGGCAGTCATCCATTGAATATCTCCTTCACCAATAATGCCACCGCCACCTGAATTATCACGATGCGCAACACTTCCTTTGAATGCGAATGTTACTGTTTCAAAGCCACGATGTGGATGGACATCAACGCCTCTACGATGTGTGGTTGGTGTGAAAATATGAGGCGAACCATAGTCCAATAGTAAAAATGGATCTGTTCTTTTCATCCCGCCGGGGATTTGTCCCGGAAAGAAATTGTGGACGCGAAATCCATCACCAACAAAATGTGGTGGTGGTGGTGGAATGATGGACTCAATTGTTCGTATGGTAAACATGATTACATAGAGAAAATTGAATGAAAGAAAATTCGAACTCAATATACTGAGTTGAAGGTAACTGTGGATGCTAGTCGAATGGGATTGTAGATCTTGTACTTCAACATTTTATGAATTCATAAACAGCAAAAGACAAATCATATATATTTCTTAATCAGCTATAATCTAATATTGTGTTAATAACCACCTTCAATAAAATCATCATGAGTATAATTTCTTCTTTGGCCATTCTGTTTACTCCATCTGAATATACTCCCTGGAAAGAGAATATCAATGAAGAAACTCTACTTGCAATTGAGAATTACGTTCCTCAAACCATTCACGTGAACCGTGTTGAGTTTTCCGGATTCACAGAAGCAAATGCGATTGCTCTTCGTCAATATGATTTGGTATTGAATGTATGTTATGGATTTCATGATGCAGATCAAGTTGATATTGCATTATGGCTTGAACTCAATAACATTGCACATACAGGATCACATGCAAAAGCAATGCAAATAGCACAAGACAAAGAGATGCTTCCTAATATATGTTCTGAAATTGGATTACATACTCCAGTGATCATGCATAAAGCATCTGTAATAGATTTCAACAAAGTATATATAGCCAAACCACGATTTGGAAGTTGTCACAGAAATATTAGTATACTTAATGCGGTTGAAGCAAGAAAGGAGATTGATACACACACATCTGATATGTTGATTCAGGAATATATTATCGGAAGGGAATTTTCAGTAGCAGTCATTCCTGATGAAAACGCTGAACATTATCAAGCTTTAATACCAGTTGAGATATATCCAAAAAACAATGAAGAAATGTACATCGCAGGGAATGGAATTGTTGCGACTGATAAGAATTTTCATCCAGATTTATCTGAAGCAATGATACAATCATTAATGGAAATTGCTCTGAGAATACATGTATACCTTGGTCTTTCTTTCATGAGCAGAATTGATGTCAGAATATGTCCAAATGGTAAGGTGTTTATTCTTGATATCAATACACTTCCAAACTTAGATCCAAAGCGTTCGATTCTCCCCAAAATATGCTCCCATCAGGGAATATCATATGAAGATTTGTTGCGTCGAATCATCTCATTGGGAAATAATATTCTAGTGAGCAAAAGCATGTTTGCGAAATGAAAGTTTTACTATAACGGTCCTATTATTTCTCTTGAAGAGAAAACTTGAATGTGTCTTTGAATATAAGTTGAATTTCAGGTATGTCTTCTGCAGTCAATCGTTTAATTTCTTCAATAACAGAATGTTCTTCATCAAGAACAGGTCCACCTCTTCCGAATTGTCTTGTGGAAATCACTTTGCCATCTAAAAACTCTCCTTTGGAAGAAACACGCAATTCAAAAATAGGTGCCATTCCTGAGATGCCTTTGATATTGAATTTTTCATAAGTGCAGAAATTTCCCATGGAATAGGCGATGAATCTTCCTTTATACATGTCAATTGCTCTTGTGATATGAGGTCCATGACCCAAAACAACATCTGCTCCCGCATCTATTGCTTGTCGTGCAAAAGCATATACATCTCCGCGGTCCTGACCGAGAAACATTTCGTGTTTACGAGGTACATGTGTATGGGATTGTCCTTCGGCTCCTCCATGGAAAGAAACGATGACGATATCACAAAATGAATCAAGTTTCTTGACGATTTTCTGGAGTTCTTTTTCATCATTGATATTCAAGCATCCTTTATTAGGAGCGAATGCTGTCATACCGACCAATAATCCTTTTACTGTCAAGGTGTCCCAAGGACATGATGTTTGTCCGGCATATCGAATGTCATGTTCTTTCAAAATAGATATTGTATTGAGTCTGCCCGGCTCTCCCAAATCCGAAACATGATTATTCGCTATTGAAAATAAATTGAAGCCGGCATCTTTCAATTCCTTAACGAAATATGATGGCTGTCTGAACACATAACATGATGCGGGATCTCCGCATGTTTTTGGAACACCACCACTATCGAGAATCGGACCTTCCAAATTGCCAAAAATGATATCACCTTTTTTCAATGCTTCTGTTACTGGTCGCAAAAGAAATGCATCTCGAGGTGGCATCGATGATTCACTAGGATAATTAGTGCCCATCATGATATCGCCAACAGCCGTGATGATTATATCTTTGGACTTTTCTTTGTTAATAATTTGACTAGAGTTCTGTTGTACATGCTCATTGTTCTTTTCAGGACTGCATTGAAGCGAAGTCACGAAAAGAAGGAAAATGAGTAGTAATTGTGAAGGTTTTGCCATGAGAATTTACCCTGCATAAATCAATGTATTGATACTCTTTGGAATTTACCGGTATTGGTCACATTTTGATTGAGTAAAATAGTATATTGTCAAGAGAATTGTGTTAAAAAAACGGGTTGAATGATGAGAATCTTGCTAACGATCTGTATGGGACTATTTCTTTTGGGTTGTGATGGTGGAAGTGTTTTGGGTCCTGAATCCATGCGAGTTAAGTTTCCAATTAAAGGAAGCACATTCTATTTTGAATCATATGACATAGATCGGTATAATGATCGCGTTCCTGGATCAACTGTTGAATATTCAAGTGTAGTGGTAAGTGCGGATACCATCTTATTCGGTAAGTCTGATGTCTATGTCATACGGAATCAATATCGCGATACAAGTTATCTCGAATTCTATCATGTAGATGAAGATCAAAATTTGCAACAAAGAATGAACTTGGGGAATGCATCTATTTGGATGAGTATTCCCATCAGTACCTTGGCAGAAACAAAAGATACCATTTCAACATATATTGATCTCGGTCAAGGAAAAAGAGGCATTCTTGAATATGTATATATGCACTCATATTATGGAGATGAGTCATTTATGATAGATACCATAAAAGTGAGTGGAAGGAAATTTCGTTCGCGATTAAAATATCAAACCTCATATTCCGGTAGGGTAGAGAATTCAGGAGAGATTCAAAGCATTGATCATTATCTTCCAAGTTTGGGTGTCATGGCATATTCCTATAGTCCTGCTTATTATGATGAGCAAAATGCCAGGTGGATCAATGGATATGTGATACGGTTGAAGAGATATGAACAATAAAAAAAATCCGCAGACATGATATCTGCGGATGTATTGTTTAGGGATATACTTTTTGACAAGAACTATCCACAATGATATTCTGCAAAAACTCCATGAGGGAGATATTGTTATTTCGTGTTCTGACTACTTTTAGTTCTTTGGCGAGATATGTTTTCCATATATTCTCCAAACTATCCGTATTCGGAATGATGCACACACCACCTACCAATAATCCTACAATTTCAATTGTCTTGACATTTCGTTTTGTTACTATGAAAGCAGATTTGAATGACCCCTCTTCATATTTGAGTAGCATGGAATAATATCTTGCAAATGCATGATCATGTATATTCATTGCACCACCGCCATTAGTTTTGATATATGATGGTATATCCACTTCGCCTTCTTCGATTGCTTCCATGATGATATCTTTTTTCTTTGAGAGGTTTGCTTTCATTGTTGGCTGTGGACTTGGCGCAACAAGTGCTGCATGTACTACTTCGAAATGTTTCATTGGTATATGGTAAATATCTATATCTGTTCTTCGAAGAGACACTGCATTTTTTAACTGACTTCTCTCAAGTTCATCCTTTTGCATTCTCGAAAGTTTTGTTGGAAGTACTGTGATGTCTTCTGCATCCATGCGTGCAATTGTATGTTCAATATGACGGGCGAGTGTTCCTGGGGATATGCCTTTCCATTGCATGGTATCCAGTTGTTTCCCGGAAAAAAGTGCTTTAGTCTCGAAATATGGTTCTTTGCCCATTGGAGATTGATAGGCTGTCAAAGCACCAATAATGCTGAAATCACCCTTTGAATTGGGTTTTGAAGTCGCTACATACATGGTATTGAACTTGGCTTTTCTCCAAGCAGAGTATGCCCTATAATACTTCATGTATTCAAGGTCTTGAGCATTCAGCTTACCATGTCCATCTGCTTTGAGTGCGGAGTCAATATTCTCAATTGCATCTTCCAGAAATTCTGCGAGTATATCTTTCTTTTTTGACTTTCTGGCTTCCATGGAAATGGATGGTTCAATGATATTGAATGATGTATGATATTCAGTTTCCTGATCATTATCCACTATGATTTTAAATACAGAAATATCCTTCTTCTTCTCAATTGATAAAGATTGAATGACCAATTTGGCTTCCGGGTTTTCTTTGCTCATAAGCAATGGGGAAAACGCTGCGATGAAACAGCACAATAGCATTCCCTTTATGATATAGATTGTCTTCATGATGATAATCCCTCTTTCTATTTAATTAATACACTACATTGAATCTGCATGATTTGGAGGATTCATATGATTTCTCCCCACTTGGAGCAATAGCAGTTGCTTTTATTGAAATTTTGATTGTGCCACCGGTTCCTTTTGGAATTGGCAATACACCCTCTAATGTATATCCAACAGTCCATTTGCCATTGAGCAATTGTGGATTTCCAATTTGGGTTACTCTATATCCTTTAATAGATATTTCTTTGATTTCAAACTTTACATCGCTGATACCTAAAGTCATGTCTGCATATGTAGGTGCTTTTACTTCGCATGAAATCATAAACACAGGGTTATTCTCATCCGTAATTCTTGTGATATCTCCACAAACAATTCTTGGTCTCTTCAATACCGGAATTGCTTCAATAAACTCTGAGCCATCTGTTGGAGCGATTTGAACAATAGTATTTTGATCATTTGGGTCAATCCAAATCATTTTAACTCCAATATTATCCGCATCTACCGGAACATTATACCCATCATATGAGGCGACACTCATGCCAAGTATTGGACTAGTTTTGGTAAAACCTTTGGTAAGGATTCTGAATTGATTGAAAGGGATGGACAAACCAGAACTTGGCAATACGCTGAATTCCAATGCATCTCCTTTGGATAGTGACTTTGTTAGACCGACAAGTTCTTCCTCCAAAGAAAACTCAATACCTTCATCTTCAAATTTGACTGTTTGTAGTCGAGAAGGAAATACCTTCAATGAAAGTTGATCAGTGATTTCCTCTTCACTGAATCCATGTTTGAGTATGACTGTATACTCACCTTGTTCTATTGGTCCGGGAATATCTACTCTATATCTATGTACGAGATTTCCATTAGGAATTGTTTTTTTGTCTGTCGGTTGATATGTCTTTCCCCGAAATTCAACTCTTGGCTCTATGCCGTCAATGGAATTTGCAATAAAACTCATCCTGACATTTTGGGCTTTGTCAAAGGTATGAAGGGAACTCTCATCCCACACTGCAAATGGTCTTTGCTTTACTACTTGAGTGGCTGAACAACCAATGAGAAAGATTGTTAAAAACATAGAAAGCACATGCTTGATGTTTGTCATGGCATATCTCCTGAAATAAGCCGGAACCCTGATTCCGTATGATAAAAAATAGTGAAGTACTGTTTGTTACATATAGAAATATACATCTATAACTTAGTCTTAGAACTTATATCTCTATTTTTCTTCTTCATGGATGTTGAGAAAAGAATCATATCGCCAATAATACCAATATCTGTGGATGCAAAATTCATAGTAATGGAATTAACACTTGATGACATCATGGCATTCCAATGTCCTGGACTATTTTTCCATCCCTGGAACATGATGAGATGCACATTATCGGCATGCCCAATCAAGAATGCAACATTCTCCATTGCAAATGGCATGGTATGCTTACTCTTGCTTCTCACCAATTTGATGTGAAATGATAATTGGTCATAATGAAACTGTATATGTAGGTGCTTTGAAATATTATTTTTGAAATCCTCAGATTCAAAAGACTTCAGTGTTTTCAAATGAGTATAAATGGAAGTAGTCCGAATGATTGGAAGCTTTTCCATCTCCACAAAATATGCAAGCGGTTCTAATCCCAATTGAATTCTATATGCATTGATGGAATCAACAATGCTGAGTTTCTCCTTCATTGATACACTATACGCTGTATGATGCATCTTGCCGGTAGCAAATAAAGATGATATGCAGAATATCAGCACCGTTATATATAATGAGTATTTCATGATATATCCCCTTACAGAAGTTGAAGAGTATATTGAGTAGTAGAAAAGAAAAAGCACATTTCTTGCTTGTATGAGAAGATCAATCCTAATTGCTTTTAAGTCTTTCTTTGCATTTGAGAAAATTATATGAAGGATACAACATCAAAACCTATTGACTGATTCATGTCGGATATGAAAATGGCATCATTTTCCCCAAACATGGAATGCTGAAACTAACAAGTGATACTATAATGATTGATTGAAAAGTCATGTTATGCCCCTGAACGAATGATTGCTAGCAACTAAAGAATCTGAAGTTGAGTGTATGGAGGAATGTGAATAAAAATTATTGTAATAATAAAAAAAAATAGTTAAAAATAAAAAGCTTGTATTTTGAGCATGTAAATTATAAGCGTCTTTTTTTACTTGAATTGACACTCTGTAATAAGTGGATATGCCTGTGTATATATGGCAGATCTTATCATTGAATGTGTCATGCGTTGAACACCAAGAGGGAAGTATATTCAACTAATCTTTCATTAGGGTAATGACATGAAAAGTAAGGCAAGACTTGAAACTGATGGAAATCCCTGACTTGAATGTCACACTAAAAACAAAAAGTCCTTCGTAAATCGTTGATTACAAAGGACTTAAGTAGCGGGGGCAGGACTTGAACCTACGACCTTCGGGTTATGAGCCCGACGAGCTACCAACTGCTCTACCCCGCGGTAAGGACTACGAACATAGGTTATTTTTTGGGGATAAGCAAGGCTTATATTATTCAGTATCTGATTCTTCTATTACTTCTTCGGATTCTGTATTGGGATCTTGAGGTCGAAGTACTGAAATACCAATGCTTGTAGAAGATTCAGAGAGATATGTAGAAATCCGTTTATCCAAGTACACTCTTTTCTTTGCTGAAGAAGCATGAAGGAATAGTGCCATTCCCTTTGCATTTTTGATAATCATGCCGGTATGAGAATAATCTAGTCCTGACTTATTAGTAGCAATAGCAATAATATCGCCTGTTTGTAATTTGCTTTCAATGTCTTTGACTTGAGCATTTGGTAAATACCAATGTTTTTGTGCATTGATGTCTTGTTCAATACCTTGAATTTTTCTCACAAGTGTAGGCTCTGCTACCAATTGGGGATAATACTGAGGATTAGCACTCATGAATCCTACGTTTACAGGAAAAGGTTTGCCACCCAATTCTTTGGTCAAGTCCTTTACAACCCCTTTCTTGACATTATCGATGATCCATTCAGAAGTATAATGCAATCTGGATGTATAACCATCCATATTGCCCCCTCTATATCTCGTATATTCAATCTGATCCAAGACATCACGAAATGTTATGGAGTTGGGATTTTGTAGAAGCTCTTGTTCCTTGATTTTTGCTGTTCTTGAAATATTCAATGTATTCTCAAAGAATGTCACACAATCAAGACCGGTCAAATCCAAAATACACCGTTCAGGCATGAGCTCTAGAGTTCCACCAATATATCTTGTACCAATAATCATACTTCCAATTTTGCCCATACATTCACCAATTGGCAAAGTATGATATTCTCTTTTGATCATTTCTTCGATGACATGATCAAAAATATATCCGGTATTGATCTCTTTGTCTGCTTGTTTCTGAGTATTCTTAATGGTGGTATCTGTTGTCTTGACAGCCGAATTACTGTCGGGTTTGGAATGAAGAATCCATTGTTGAGATACTTTATTTGTATTCAATGCTGACAATACGAGTGATATCGATACCGAACCCAAGAGGATGAAGATCAAATATGTCAAGGTTTTACGTTGCATTGTACTGTTAGGTGATTTGACAAGTATTCCGTAACATTGCAACCCCATGGAACATCAAAGAATAATGGGGTTTGACGAATTGTTGAATGAAGATTTTCCCATTCATGGGGCTTAACCCTACACAATGTTGAACATGAATTTAGTAAAAAGATTAGGAATTGTCCTCCTCGTCCTCATTTTCTTTTTGGGAACATGGCTGACCATCCATTTGCTGGAAAAACCTAAGCCACTGAAAAGTGAAGTTATTACAAAGGCTGATTCCAATTCCAAAAAGCTTGATACGGTTGAAACTAAACAAAATGAAGAACAATTGTCAATTGCTGAATCAGAATTTTTGAGTGATTCAACTTTTCTCAAGCAAGATGCTTCCAATGAGGCTGGATTCTTATACCAAAGAGATTCATTAAGAAAAATACCATCTTCTGCCAGACGCATCAATATTGCCGTGATCGGCGTAGATGCCAGAATGGGAACACTATCAAAAAGAGCCGATGCAAATCATATTATTTCCATTGTTCCGGATAGTGGATATATAGAGATTGTCTCCATACCTCGTGATACTCCTGCAGCTGCAGGCATGAAGGACTCAACGCAAAATAAATTAACCATCGTACATGCCACTAGAGGCATAAAAGCATATTTGAGTGAAGCAGGGAAGATTGCCAAAGTCGGTCCGGTTAATTACTGGATTCAACTCGGTTTTTCGCAAGCAATGGGTTTGATTGAATTGCTTGGTCACCGAGACAGTAAATCCACATTGCAAGTATTGAGATCAAGAAAAGGACTCGGTGGTGATGATTATCAGCGTTGTTTTAATCAAGGTCAATATATCCGACAAATGATTTTAAGGCATTTTCACAAAGCTGATGGAATCATGGGCGAATTGCTCATTCGTGGCGGACTCACTCTCATGAAATCAAATCTAAGCACTGAAGGAATCAAAGGACTGGTATATGATTTGAATAATGCCGGATTTCCCAAAGATGCCTCTTCAATAGCCGTGAGAGTTAGACCGGAAACAGGAATTCGATTCAAAGTGTATAATTTCAGCGATTCAGCATCAGTCAAGAAATTGAAGAACAAAATCGAACGGTTTAATGCATTTATGGCGAAAAAAGATACTTCCTATGCCAAAAAGAGTATTGATCCTGCCGGTAGATTAACTCGCGTCCTCAATAATCTGGCTGCTGATACCGCTGAAAAACCCAAGAAAGTATTGGAACAATTGTATCCATATTTTGAGCAACATGCCTGGTTGCAAGTGCGAAATGAATCCGAAAGAGAGGAAATTCGCGGTCGCATCGGAGCATTGATGATCCATTCATTTTATAAGATCGGAAAGCCTGATAATGCTCGCTGGGTGCAATATGTGATTGATACAGAGAAGGCAATGTTTGCTGAAGAATCTGAAAAAGAACAAAAGAGCAAAAGGTGATTCATGGTCGAAGAAGCGAAATCCCTCATTAATGTCATAGAATCACAAGGCGCTCTTATACAAAGAGCTTTTAGTGAGTATCAAGACAAGCATTTCATAGCAAGAACTCCCGAATTCTTCTGCTTGGAGCTTTGCGGGGAAGCCGGTGAATTGGCGAATTTGGAAAAAAAGCTTTGGAAGGGGAAAGATATAGACATCCAAGCGGTTGAATCAGAAGTTGCTGATGTCTTCATTGCATTGCACAATTATGCAAATTCAAGAAATATTTCCCTTTCAAAGGTTGTTGTAGAGAAATTGGCGAAAATTGAAGAAAAAAGGTCAAAACATCAAGAGAATGGAACGATTTATTGACACATTTCTTCATTGTTACTTTCCTCATTTTCCTTTGTCTTTGCATTCACATGCCATGGTATTGATAGCATCCCTATATAAAAGTAAGTAATGAAAGTGCTTAATTGTCATAGTTATGGCAAATAGACGTGTTTTTTTCTCTATTTTTGGCCACCAAATCTTGAACTACATATATTTTTTTCCCTATTTCACAATGAAGGTATTATCATGAAACACATGATCCGTTTTGCGATGTTGATCGCAATGATGACCTTATCCTTGATGCCTGCAAAGGCAGATTCACCCAGGATGGTGGTTATCGAAGAAGGTACAAATGCGAGTTGCGGTCCTTGCGCTCGTCAAAACCCAACATTCCAGTCATATGTTGAAAACAACAAAGATATGGTCATTCCTATCAAGATTCAGGCATGGTTCCCTGGCAGAGATATCATGAATGCCGCAGATTCTAACATGCATAATAGTAGAATCAGATATTATGGAATCCAGAATATCGGTGTTCCTTGTGCAACTGTGAATGGTTCCATTTTGGATGCTTCTTCAGCGAACTATTATAATGGTGCTCCATCTGATACGATGGCAATGCAACAAGCTGTTGAGCAAGTTCGTGGAACAATGTCACCAATCACATTGACAATCGAAGAAACACGCAATGGCAATACAATGAATGTAAAAGTCACCGTTGCTTCTTCACAAGCATTGTCTGGTGCAAATAAATTGCGCGTTGTGATTAATGAGCGCTTCCGTTATTATGCAAATGCTGGAACAAATGGAGAAAGAGAATTCTATGATATCATGAGAAAAATGTTGCCAAATCTTGGTGGCGAAGCTCTTGATATTCCTGCAGGCGGTTCAAAGTCATTTAATTACTCCTTCAATATTCCAACAACAGGTCAATATGCATTGGATCCATCAATGATTTATGTTGTTGCATTTGTACAAGATGAAGATTCAAAAGAAATTCTTCAAGGTGCAACAAATGCTAAGGAAGATGGTTTTGCAAACTTGACTATGGACAGTTTCCTTAATACAATTCCTAGAAGTGGAACAATCACACAAGTTGTGAATGTGAATAATCCTTCCGGAACCGATATGAAGGTTAATCTTTCAATTAATACAGATGCATTTCCACTTCCTACTGGTTGGACTGCAACAGTAACTCCTAATTCTGTAGATGTTCCTGCAGGTGGATCAGTTACAGTTGATGTTGAAGTGAAAGCACCAGCTACTGCAGCATATGTTGTCGTTGGTGTTAAAGGCGTTCCTGGTTATGCAGACAAATTCAATTTGGCTTCCACAACTGCATTTGCAGTACTTTCAGAGAAACCAAAGATTGTAACATTCTCAGGTTTTACTGGTTTTGCAACTCCTAATTATCACACAGCAATGTCAGCTTCTTTGAAAGCAGATGCGGTAGTGTTCCCATACAATCCTCAATTATTGGAAGCATATTCAACTGAAATGGAAGAAGTTGAAGCAATGATTTTCCCAATCGGTGGAAATCCTTTGAAATTGCCAGAGAATTATAATTATGCAAATCCATTGAATACAATCGAAGTTGCTTTGTCACTCAATCGTAAAGTGATGATTGTTGCTCCACAAGGTATGCAATGGGCTTATGATGTTGTGCAAAACATTGCAGATGGTCAAATGCAAGAAGTGCAAGATTTCTATAATGCAATTGGTCTTTCTTATGACAAAACCAAAGTTCGCTTCAGCGGTAATACTTTGAGCCCTTTCAGTGTTCGTGGCGTAACTGGTGATGTTATCGGAAACAGATTAAACAATGGAGCATTGATCAATTGTAATCAACAAGGTTCAATTGCAAATCAAAGCTATTCATTGTACACAGATGCTTTCACAATTTCAAATCCTGCAGTTGCAAAACCTGTATTGTACTATGACAATATCCAATCTGAACTTGCAACAGCTCGTATTGAATTGGATGGCAATCGCATGGTATATTCTTCATTTGGTATTGAATCAATTGGAACTGCATCTGTTGGAAATGAATTCTTCAAGCGTTGCATTGATTGGCTCATGACAGGTACAGCAGCATCAGCAGAAGATATCGCTGAAGGTTCAAATGAAGAACTTTCATTGGCAATCAATCCTAATCCAATGAGCGATATGGCTGTTGTTAATTATACAGTGAATGGTCAAACAGAGAAATTTGTGACAATCACTATTGTTGATGCTATGGGACGCGAAGTTGCTTCATTGTTCTCAGGCATGACACAACCAGGTTCACATGCACTTTCATTCAATGCAGCTCAATTGCCTGCAGGTGCATATCGCATGATCACTCGCACAATGGGTGGTTCAGGTGTTCAATTGCCATTGATGATCAATCGCTAATACAATTAGAGATTATTTGATGGGATGATCCTTATTGGGTCATCCCATTTTTTTTTGTAGTTTGAGGCCAATTATCACACTCATTCAAGAAATGGAGTTAATTCATGAACACATTTGTACGAATTTTTGTGCTTTCAACCGTCATGGCAGTTATGTCTTTGCCAAGTTTGATGGCGCAAGGTCCTGTAAAAAGAGTATTTGTTGAACAATTCACCGGTGCATGGTGCGGTTGGTGCGTGGATGGATCAGTTGTTATTGACAATCTTACGGCCCAATATCCCAATCAGTTAATTGCTGTCAAAGTGCATCAAGGCGATGGCATGGAAATTCCCAAAGTGATGGCAGATACGCTTCGCTCTTTCGTTGCCGGATATCCAAGTGGTTCAATTGATCGTAAGTTGTTTACCGGTCAGCAAACTGTTGGTGTAAGCCGTTCGCTTTGGTCAAATTTCGTTCGTCAACAAATGGCTCTTGATGCGGAAGTTGGCGTAGAAATCACAAATGTCAAATATGATGCAGCAACACGCAAAATCACAGCTGATGTCACTGCAAATTTTGTGAAGTCAGTTTCCGGTGATGTCAGAATCAATATGATCGTTGTTGAGGATAATGTGACCGGCACAGGTGCTACATATGATCAGAAAAATTTCATTGCAAACAATCCAAGTTTTGTCGGACATCCATATTATGCAAAACCAGCGACCATAACAGGGTATAAGCATCGTTCTGTGGTTCGTTCATATGCAGGTGGCGTTTGGGGTGTAAGAGGAATCATTCCTGGTGTTGCACAAACAGGAACACCATATACTGCATCATTCAGCTATACATTACCTGCTTCCTATAAGCCTGAAAATATAACGCTTGTTGGTACAGTTCAGAAGTATGGAACAGCATCAAATGCAAAGCAAATGCTCAATGCCAATGAGATTGGTTTGACCAAAGCAATTGTCAAGACCGAAACAACCGTTGAAAAACCTGCGATGTTAGTGGCTCAAGGAGCAAATGGCAGTACTCAAATCACTGTCAAAAATCTCACAGGTACAGCTTCCAATGTATCATTGAGCATCGATACAGAAAAATCATTGATGCCTGAAGGTTGGACTGCAAAAGTAGAACCTTCATCTGTTAGCCTTCCTGCAAATGGAACGGCAACTGCAAATGTCACTCTGACTACCGGGAATAATCAAGGTTATGCCATTATTTCAGTTGAAGCAATTCCTGAAGATGATAATGTGATTGGACGCGTAAGCAAAGGCAATGTATACAATATGACTCCGGGTATGAAATATGCTATTTATGGTGCTCATCCACGCATGAATGATCACTATGGTCAACCACTCAAAAATCGTGGTGGTGATTTTGCTTCAAAATCAATTGATTTACCTTTGAATGCAGGCTTCATGGAAATGTATCCTGCAAGTTCTTTTGATGCAGCAATCATTGCTGTACATTATGGATCAAGAGGTGCATTGGGAACAAATCCTGCGATTATTTCACAAGTCAGTTCAATGCTCGATGCCGGCAAAAAAGTGTTCATCGCTGGTGGACTTGAAGCATTTAACGGTGCGAAGTCAACTTCTGCAACAACCGAAACAAAAGCATTCTTCAATACCAAATTAGGTGTGAATGTAGTTGCAGATCCGGTTCTTCGTTTGGAAACAAATGCAAATGGTCAGATTACCGGTGTGGTGCCATTCCAATTGACAGGCGTGAAAGATGATCCTATTGGGAATGACATCAATTATCTTGCTAATGATGTTACCAATTTCAATACAGATCCTTTTATTTACTTTACCGATGCACTTTCAGTGAATCCGGATAGCAAATCTGTACCAACTTTGTATATGGATGAGAATCTTGACAATGTTGCCGGAATTCGTTGGCAAAATGGCGAAGGTAAGTTGGTTATGTTTACCTTTGACATGGATGGTATAACAGATGATGCAATGAAGAATACACTCATGAGTAGAGCATATACTTGGCTCTTTGGTTCTGCTTCTTCAGTTGATGAGCAAGATGCTGACCTTTCATTCATGGTTCAACCAAATCCATTTTCAGGTGCAGCAGCCGTACACTTTACAATTAATGATGTACAAGAACAAGCCATTACATTGAATCTTATAGATATGCTCGGTAGAGTTGTTCAAACAAGTGGACCAATCAAGGTTGCTCAAGGCATGAATAGCTATTCTTTGCACAATGCAGGGTTGAATCCAGGTGCGTATAGACTCTCATTGACAGGTTCAAATGGCACAATTCGGTCGATTCCGGTAATGATTAACAGATAATCATAACCTGATGATATTCAATGGGATTGCATATGGTTTGCAATCCCATTTTTTTTTTATAGTTTGTGCACGGTCAAAAACAATTTTATCGGAGATATTATGAATCGTATATGTACTGCAGTCATTTTCATACTTTTTCTCTCTTTTGGAGTGCATTCTTCCATCAATGCACAACAACCGATGAAAAGAGTATTGCTTGAACAATATACCGGCGCATGGTGTGGTTGGTGTGTGGATGGCAGTGTTGTGATGGATGAACTTATCAAGGAATTTCCGGATAATGTCATTGGTGTAAAAGTGCATCAAGGCGATGATATGGAAATCGAAAAAGTATTTGATTCACTTAAATCAATGGTTCCTTTTTATCCAAGTGGAAGTATTGATCGCATGGTATTTCCCGGTGAAGCAACAGTAGGAACCGGACGTGATAAATGGCGTGAATATGTGCTTAAACAAATGAGCAAAGGAAGCGACATTGATCTGAAAGTTGTGAACGTTTCCTATGATAAATCCACAAGAATCATGAAAGCGGATGTGGAAGCCACATTTGTGAAATCAATGAGTGGTGATTTACGCTTGAATCTCATGGTAATAGAAGATGATGTGACAGGAACCGGTCAAGGTTATGATCAAAGCAATTATATCAGTGGTAATGCCACATTCAAAGGTCATCCCTATTTTGACAAGCCATCGGTTATCAAAGGGTATAATCATCGTTCGGTTGTGAGAGCATATCCTGCCGGAGTGTGGGGGATCAAAAACAGCATCCCCGCAATAACAAGCACCGGTGAAAAATATACAGCATCATTTACCTATACTGTTCCTGAAGAATTCGATGCGGGAAATATCCTTTTGATCGGAGCTGTTCAAAAGCATGGCGCGAATGCCAATGCTAGAGAAATTTTGAATGCACATCAAGTCGGACTTGTAAAATCCCCTGCAATCATGGAAACCACTGTTGCGGATCAATTCCAATCAGCCAATCCCGATGGAAATAGCAATTCAAGTATTTCCTTAAAGAACAATAATGCAACTCCTGTACAAGTTTCTTATGAGATTGATGAAGCGGCTTCCATTATACCTCAAGGATGGAAGGCAAGTGTTTCCAAAGTTCAAGATAATCTCGAACCAGGTGCATCAAGCAATATCTCCGTAATGCTCAATAGCAATGATGTGCCTGGTTTTGCAAAAATTGTTGTCAATGCTGTTGTTTCCGGTGAAAATGTCTTTACAAAATCTGTAAAAGCGAAAGTATATGCATTGTCACCATCCATCAAGCATGTTGTCTATGGCTCACATCCCAAGATGAATGCTCTATATATGCAAGATCTCGAAGTGAAAAGACCAAAATCAACAGCCATGATACCGATGGACGCAGATGTTTTAGTCGGCTATCCTCCCCAAACATTTGACATGGCAATCATCGCTGTGGATAATGAAAATGCGGGAATGATTGCAAATAATGCTGAATTCCTCAATAGCATAGGAACAATGTTGCAAAATGGAAAGAAAGTCTTCATCGCATCCGAACAAGAACTTTCATCCATCATGAAATCAAATAATGAATCGATGAAAACATTTCTAGATCAAACTTTGGGAATTTCCGTAAAATCCGGTTCGCCCGTCAAAAGATTCGAACAAGACAAAAATTCCGGTGATATTCTCATGGCCTACCCAATACAAATCAAAGGGCAAGCAGGGGATTATATTGGCCGAGATATCAATGTTACCTTAAATGAATACTTTGAAGATCCGGTGCTTACTCCATTTACCCGATTCACTGATGTATTCTCGATCAAACAAGGTAGCAGTGCTATGCCTGTATTCACTTATGATGCAGAACCAACTGATATTGGATCAATTCGCTGGGAAAATGGAGATGCGCGCTTGGTGATCTTTGGCTTTGGACTCGATGGTTTGAGCAATCAAAACAAAAAGTCTCATATCATGTCAAGAACCTATGATTGGCTTTTACTCGGGGCATCTTCCGTGAATGAACAATCTGAAGCTTCACATAGAATAGTGCCAAATCCTGCTTCCGATATGGCTTTTGTGGAATTCAATGCAGAATATCCCAAAGCTGTTACGATATCGGTAATGGATGCTCTTGGACGAATAATGACTTCATTCATAAAGTCTGATATTTCCACAGGAAAACAGAGTGCGGTCATTTCAATAGGTCAATTCCCAATCGGACAATATCAAATTAAAATAGATGGCGCTTCACAGCAGTCGATCATGATGCCATTGGTCATCATTCGATAAATCAGCCATCTTTCATTCAAGCCGTCATAATCATACTATGACGGCTTTTGTATTTTGGATGAATTCTGTCCTAAAAAAGTGCCCGATGTTTTGTATTTTTGCCAAAATTGAACATCTAAGAATAAACTAGAAAACCGTATGTCACAAGAGATTGTATTTACACAGGAAGAGCTTGCCGAGATTGAAAGGTTGAAAGCTCAATATCCGGAGTCCAAGGCGGCGATCATGCCTGTGCTCTGGATGGCCCAGAAGAAATTTGGGTGGTTGTCCGAAGATGTCATGCGAATGGTCGGTGATGTCATGAATCTTCCTTTTGCACATGTCAAGGGCGTTGCCACTTTCTATACCATGTATTTCAAAAAGCCAATGGGCAAATTTCATGTACAGGTCTGCACCAATGTCTCTTGCATGTTGAGAGGCGGTGAAGAAATTTATCATGAATTATGTGAAAAATATGGCATCGGACATAATGAAAGAACAGACGATGGCAAGATTTCACTTGAGGAAGTAGAGTGCATGGGTGCATGTGGTGGAGCACCGATGATTGCCATCAATGAAGAGTATCATGAAAATGTCAGGATAGCTGATGTTGAACGATTGATTTCCGGACTATCATAAGCATGTTTGCAAAGAGCTCACATACATCATTCAACATGGTGCATGTTCTCTCTGTAATGACTCTGTTCTTTATCGTTCAAATCATTGCGAGTGATCTTGCTAACCAATGTACACTCATTCCTGAAAGAGTAGTTGAGGGGAATGAATGGTGGCGTGTCTTGACGCATGCATTTGCAATCGACTCACCATGGCTTGCCTTCATTGGTTTGCCGATTTACTATTGGTTGGGAAAAGAGACGGAACATTTAACACATGATAGCGTCTTTCCACTTGGCTTTTTGTTTGGAGCCATCGTCACCGGACTAGTCTATGCAGTCATGCCTGTTGAATGTCCACCAATGGGTGCCGGGCTATTTGGAATGCTCTATAGTGCTTCTCTTGCCATGACCGTGGTTAGGTCTCCTGCCTTAACTGTTCCTGCATTGGCTAAACTTCGTATCTCCATCATTTCCACGTTGACAATCGGATTTGGATTTGTCTTTTTGGGGATGTCTATGTTTCTTGGTGATATGATGTATATGTATAGTTATTCATTGCAATCGGGTTCAGGCATTTTGATTGGATTATTGACAGGTTTGATTTGGTCCCATATTCGATTGGCAGGCAAGGAAGAAGACATTCAGAAGAAAGAAGTTCCACTGTATATTCCTATTGCAAGTCAGCCGATTCGAAGAGATGAAAAAACATTGATTAATGTGATGATCGAACAGAGAGAAATAGTTCAAGAAGCACAAATAGTTGAAATAGATGATGATGAATCAATGCTCAATAAAATTTTGGAGAAGATTCATGATCATCAGTATGAAAGTCTGACAGAGGATGAGAGAGCATTCCTGGAACGCTATTCTCGTTCTATGAAATAATAGCATAGAGAGATTGAAGATGTCGATACAAGTAAAAGTCACCATTGGTGGCAAAGAATTCTCTTTGAGAGGCGATGATGAGCAGAAACTTGTCAGAGCAGCCAAAGAAGTGGATGATCAAATTCGTGCTTTGCAATCAGGCATGATGGATCAATCAACACAAATGCAGGCCATTGTTGCAGCATTGAATCTGGCTGAACAAAAGATTTCTGCAGAAGAAACTCTTGAAAAAGAATCATTATTGCTTTCATCTGAATTGGAGAATATGGCAACATTTCTCCGAGAGCAATTGAAAAAGTAATGACAAAGACAAAACCGCTTCATACTTTTTTGTCACACGTCATAATAAAGAACTTATAAATCAAATCATAGGGAATCAGGCTCTTGATATAAATTACAGGCCTCAACGGGAAACCGTAATCTTCGCATTCCAGTGGATTGCACCATGAAGATTCAGTGGACGTAAAATATATGAAGGATGATACCCACCGTGTGTGAAGAGAGTTCTTTCATCTCGTCTTCGGCAATGTATCTGTAGATACTCCGAAAGTATGAAGCGGCATTTTTTACAGAACAATCCAAATAGATCGGAAGAGATGCCAAGCATCAAATCCATTTTCCCATGCCTCGGCATGAAAAGATAGATATAGGTTTAGAATATCATGGATCAAATAAACATCATTGCTCTCAGTATCGTTGGCTTCGTGGTCGGCTTTGTGCTCGCATATTTTGTGGGTAACAAGGTCGCCAAAACGAAGATCGAAGAAGCTGAAGGAAGAAAAAAACTCATTATCGAAGAAGCAGAGAAAGAAGCATCTGCTTTGAAAAAAGAAAAGCTTCTGGAAGTGAAAGAGGAATGGCATAAAAGCAGACAAGAATTTGAAGAGGAAACTCAAGACAGACGCAAGCAAATCAAGCAACTCGAACATCAATTGTCTCAACGCGAAGAAGCAATTGAGAATAAACTTGAACTGATAACGAGAAAAGAAAAGAATATTCAACAAGCAGAACAAACATTCTCTGATAGAGAAGAAGAAGTTCGAAAAAAAGAGCAATCATCCAAAGACAAAGCCAAAAAGATTGATTCATTGCTCGAAGAACAAACGCTGAGACTTGAACGCATCACTGGAATGTCTCGTGAGGATGCCAAGAAATTCCTCATTGAAAACATGATGGATGATGCGAAACTTGAATCTGCTCAAATGATCAAAGATATTCGCGATGAAGCCAAAATCAATGCTCATAAAGAAGCACAGAAATTGGTGATTCAAGCTATTCAACGCACTGCATCTGATCATTGCGTGGAAACAACAGTTTCTGTTGTGAATCTGGCAAGCGATGAAATGAAAGGTCGAATCATTGGTCGTGAAGGTCGCAATATCCGAGCATTCGAAGCGGCAACAGGTATTGATTTGATTATTGATGACACACCTGAAGCAGTTGTGATTTCCGGTTTCGATCCATTCAGAAGAGAAGTGGCAAGAGTTGCTCTCGAACGCTTGATGTCAGATGGTAGAATTCATCCGGCACGCATTGAAGAGGTCGTTGACAAAGCACGCAAGGAATTAGAAGAAGAAATTATTCGCGTCGGTGAATCCGCACTTATGGAACTCAATATTCCGAATATGCATCCGGAATTGATCAGACATATCGGTAAGATGAAATATCGCTCAAGTTATGGACAGAATCTCCTCCATCACTCCATCGAAGTAGGATATCTCTGCGGTGTGATGGCAGTGGAATTAGGACTTGATGCCCATAAAGCAAAAAGAGCGGGTCTGCTTCATGATGTGGGTAAATGCGTTGATCGTAATATTGAAGGACCACACGCTTTGCTTGGTTTCGACTTGGCAAAGAAATACAAAGAAGATCCGATTGTATGTAATGCAATTGGTGCTCACCATGAAGACATCGAAATGGAAAGTGCGATCGCGGTCATCGTGCAAGCTGCCGACAGTATCAGTGGTGCTCGTCCGGGCGCACGCCGAGAATCAGTTGAAAATTATGTGAAGCGTTTGGAAAAACTTGAAGAATTGGCAACTGCATTCGATGGTGTGACAAAAACCTATGCTATACAAGCTGGTCGTGAAGTTCGTGTAATCGTTGAACCGGAAAGAGTTGATGATTTGAGAGCTGATCAAATCGCACATGATCTTGCGGCACAGATTGAGAATGACATGGAATATCCCGGTCAAATCAAAGTTGTGGTCATCAGAGAAAAACGCAGTATGTCCATCGCAAAATAATATTCACCATATTCACAAAACAACATGGCACATTCATATATCATCTCAGCACAAAGAACGCCGATAGGCGCTTTTCTTGGCTCGCTTTCAGGATTCAGCGCTCCACAATTGGGAGCAATTGCAATTAAATCAGCTTTGGAAAAAGCCGGGATCACTCCCGATCAAGTGAGTGAAGTCATCATGGGTAATGTACTCACAGCCGGTGTTGGACAAGCTCCTGCAAGACAAGCCGCTTTGGGTGCAGGTTTGCCCGATAGCGTGCCATGTCTCACAATTAATAAGGTTTGTGGAAGCGGCTTGAAATCAGTCATGCTCGCCGATCAAGCAATTCGTTGTGGTGATGCGGAGATAGTTGTAGCGGGCGGACAAGAGTCCATGACAAATGCGCCATATCTATTGCCAAAAGGAAGAACAGGATATCGTTATGGAAATGGCCAAGTAGTGGATTCCATGGCCTTTGATGGTTTGACTGATGCTTATGCACTTGCCCCAATGGGTAATTTTGCAGAGCAATGCGCAACGGAATGTTCTATAGACAGAACCATGCAAGATGACTATGCAATCATGAGTTATACAAGAGCAATCGAAGCGCAAAAGTCAGGTGCTTTTACTGATGAAATTACTCCCGTCATGATTGAAGACAGAAAAGGAATTATCACTATCTCTGATGATGAAGAACCCGGCAAAGTGAAATTTGATAAAATCCCATCTCTCAAACCAGTGTTCACAAAAGATGGAACGGTTACAGCTGCAAATGCGAGTTCCATTGATGATGGCGCGGCTGCAATTGTTATTGCATCAGAAGAGGCAGTGCAAAAATATCAATTGAAACCAATTGCAAAAATCATTGCTCAAGCATCATTTGCCCAGAAACCACAAGATTTCAATACTGCGCCAATTAGTGCAATTCAAAGTGTATTGAAGAAGGCAGGAATGAGCATCGATGATATTGATTTATTTGAAGTCAATGAAGCATTCGCTGTTACTGCACTTGCGGCAAAAGGAACACTCGGTATTCCTGTAGAAAAAATGAATGTACATGGAGGCGCTATCGCGCTTGGACATCCCATTGGTGCATCCGGTGCAAGAGTCCTCACAACATTGCTTCATGCATTGAAAAGACATGGTAAGAAATATGGTCTTGCAACACTATGCATCGGTGGCGGAGAGGCCAGCGCAGTGATAGTGGAAGCAATCTGATAATCAAGTGGGGCAATGCGATGAGTATTGCCCCGCATTGTTTTGGGACAATCCATGGAATATAATCTCTATAATCGTTTCAAAAGATTTGATTCTATAATCGAAGCTGATAGTAGTATTTCAAAACGATTGATACTTGAAACAATATTGCTTCAAGCATTTAAAGAAGTTCCTTTTCCACTTCTTCGTGATGCACGCATTTCATATTTGGAAACCATACCTGATTCTGAAGCAATAATTGGATTTGTAGAAAATTTGAAACCGAATATAGGTATCTATGCAGGATCCTTCAATCCATTCCATTTAGGACATTTGAATATCGTTCAAAAAGCATCGGCGATTTTTGACAAAGTGATTATCGCAAGGGGAATCAATCCGGAAAAAGAATTAGAGCAAGCAGAATGGAATCCAGAAATATTGCGAAGATATGAAGTCACTGAGTTTTCCGGACTCCTCACAAATCTGATTAAAGAGCATAGCAAATATGCAAATGTGACATTGGTCAAGGGCTTAAGAAATGGGGATGATTTGGATTATGAGGTGAATCAATTGCGATTCATGGAAACGATGTATCCCCAATTGAAAGTGGTATTCATACAATGCGACAAAGAATATGAACATATCAGTTCGACTGCATTGCGAAATTTAGAGCGCATCGAACCCGGTTTAAGTCAACCTTTCATCCCCTAATCAAGAACATTGAGATTCCAAAAAAGTAATCTTCCCATTAATTGCATCCATTTCAGCACGAATGCCAAAAGGTAGAGTCAATTTTCTCTTGATATGACCATAAGGAATATCGCCCAACATTGGCTTTCCTGAACGCTTTGCATAGTCCAAAAATATTTCTTCATAGCTTCTGTGGGGAACAGTGGCAATTGGATTTGATGGTGGCGTAAAGTCTCCAATCAAAATGCCATTGCAGGTATTCAAATGACCGGATAATTCTAATTGAGAAAGATATCGATCAATACGATAATGCTCTTCACCTATATCTTCGATCATCAATAGTGAGTCATGCAAATCAGGGAGATACTCGGAACCACAGAGTGTTGCCAATAAACATAAATTCCCGCAAATCAATCTACCTTTCGCTTGTCCTGCATGATATGAGTGATGAGAATCAATCTGTAGTGTTTTACCGGCAATATCTTGTGTTAAAACGGAGAAAAAAGATTCTTCTGTGAATGGATCAATATCATCTGCAAAATCAACTGATGGCATAGCGCCGGAAAAGGTGATAAGTCCTGTCTTTGTGAATATAGCAGATTGCAATGCGGTGGTGTCTGAAAATCCGACAAATATTTTTGGATTCGATGTGATGATATCATAATTCAATCGAGAAAGAATGCGTGTGGTTCCATATCCTCCTCGTGCGCAAAAGATTGCATTTATGGAATCATCAGCAAACATGGATTCTATATCGGCAATCCTTTCTTCATCTGTTCCAGCCAAATATCCTGCATCTGATTTGAGAGCATTATTAGCAAGCTTGACAGTATATCCCTTGGATTCTAAATATGCAATTCCTCTTTCCAATCGTGCTGGATCTCTTTGTGGTGAAGCGGGAGAGATGATGCCTATCGTGGCGTCTTTGTGTAATTGCTTTGGCTTAATGATATTCATGATTTCATGGAGAGAGTTTTGAAATATGCTCTCGGTACTGCTAGTAATTTTTCAGAGAAAGTGAGATGTGCTCTTTCAATGAATGGATTATAGTTCATTGAAACAAGTTTATTCAGAATTCTGCGATAATTCGTACTCATCAATTGCACTGTCAACTTGCTATCATCATCCAAATAAGAAATTCCAATATCGGCACTATCATAATATGCATTCGCTCTTTCCACTTGAAATTGCATGAGTGCCTGAAATTCAGGTGTGAATTTCTTGTTCAAAATATCTGATTCAGAAACATTGAAACGCTTGAGTTCTTCTTGTGGAATATACACTCTTCCACGATCAGCATCCTCGGCAATATCTCGGCAGATATTCGTGAGTTGCATTGCAATGCCGAGATCAATTGCATGCTTGAGAGCATCAGAATGAGAATATCGAAAAATTTCTGATGTCATCAAGCCGACAACAGAAGCAACTTTATAACAATAAGTGTAGAGATCATCAAAAGTTTCGAAGCGATCGAGATAGGTGTCCATTAACACACCTTCAATCAGTTCTTCAGGTAGATTGCTTGGAATTGAATAGCTGTTGAGTGTATCAGCCCATGCCATCATGACTAGCTGTGTTCCTTCATCCAAAGAATCCTGTAATCTCCCATCATATACATGTTTGATCGCACTTCTCCATTTCTCAACGAGTTGCACTGTATCTTGCATGAGAGATTCTTTCGGCGCATTATCAACCAAATCATCAACATATCGACAAAAAGCATATACGGCATAACATGCTTTTCTCTTTTCTTTAGCCAAAAAAAGAGAAGCGAAATAGAATGTCTTTGCATGATGATATGTCACATGCTTGCAATGCAGATACGCTGTCTCTATGGAAACTTCTTGCATCATAGATTAGAAACCCGCAGAAAATCCGAGTCGCACTGTTCTACGGGTAAGATAGCGCGCCGGATTGAATTGATAGGGTGATAGTGGAGACTGCAAATCAGGATATAGTGGATCATTCATACCGAGTGGAGTTGGATCACCGTATTCATAGGATTTGCCTGTTACTGGATTCAGGATTGTTGAATTTTTTGTATCAAAAAGATTAATCACCTCAAGTGTCAATGTGATTGGTGCGCCACCTATACGAAGTGTTTTTTGAATATTCAATTCAATCCACCACCAAGGATCGCCGATTGCGCCGAATGGTCTTTGTTCATCAATGCGATATACCGGTCTTCCATTATCGAGCACTTGTTGTTTGACTGTTGATGGATCAATCACCGGTACTTGCGGAGTATAACGCATTCCTGATTGATAGAAAAATCTAATAAATGCATTGAGTTCATCAAGTCCGTCAATTCCCAAAAATGGTTTGCCTTTTCTCGCACTGAAATTTGCTGTAGCATTCATTTGCAAAGGTCTATCCCATGGCATGAAATCTTCTGTGATTCTTTCAGCTGTGAGACCTCTATCAACAAGTGCGGCTTGTTCTGCAGAAGAGGACTTTCCGGTAACAACCGAATATGTTGCTGAGAATACTCCGGTGAACCAATCACTGATGCGTTTTTTGTATTCGATTTCAAGACCGCGTGAACGAGCATAATCACCATTGATATATGTCGTGAATGATCCACCGAGCAAACGTGGATTTTGATTTTGAATTCTGCGGGAAGTCACATAGTCAAAAATGTCTTTATAATATGCAGTAATTGTCAGCACATCATCTTCTGTCAATTGATTGCGAATACCCAATTCATAGCTGATAGTTGTTTCAAAACTTAGATCGGGATTTCCATAGCGCTGAAATGAAGAGCCTGCCGCTTGGGGTGACAATTTTGCATAGACAAATTGCGGACGCGGAAGTTTATTGAAATGACCATAACTGAAAAACAACATTTGATTCTCAGTGATGGGATGAGAAACGCCGAGTCGTGGACTGAGACGAGCTTTCCATCTTCTTCCGAACATGCCGAAAGTTCCTTCGCGATAGGATTCTCTTTGATTGTCTGTAATCGTCGGGATATTTTCATTCTCAATTGCTTCATCAACCAAAGCTCCCGGTGCCCAGAGATCCAATCGCATTCCATAATTGAGAATTAATCCCTTGAATGAGATATTATTTTGCGCATACAGTGCGCCGACTGTTGCATTGGTTTTGAATATATCATTATTCAAGCCAAGCGGACCAAGCCATGGAGAAAATATTTCGGCTTGTTGTAGTTCTTGAAAGCGGAATTCGATACCTGTTTTGATTTTATTCTTTTCGGAAAGTAATGTCGTAAGATCCCCGCGTACTGTCCATTCATCCATATAATGTTCGCGCCAGATGAAGCCATTTCCTGCATCAAAAAAACCATCACCGGGAATGATGCCAAGTCTTGTGCTATCACCGGTATCATAATAGTCAGCCGGAATCTGTGGAATGTCTTGTGGCTCTCTATAATCAGAGAAAGATCTTCCATTTGCATCAACCTTCAAGTGCGTGAAAAAATTCGATACGCGAATTTCATACATCGTTGATGGTCCGAGTGAATGATACATAGTGAATGAATGCAGTTTTTGCATTGTTGCATAAGAAAGCGCTCCATCAAAATTACTTTGAAAAGGAAATTGATAACCGGGATCCGGAAGTACATATTCAAGATTTGTTTGTACGGTTCTGGTATTGCGATTCAATGCGAAGTTTCTGGTATGTGTATAGGTAAATCGAAGTGAAGGAGAAAATGTCCATGTCAATTTTCCCATCATATTTATTCCATTGTCTTGTCTCAATGCAAAGTCATTCGAAAAGAGTGATGTCTTGACAGGCGCTCTGGCAAATTCCGGAACGAGATCATCGGAAACATTGCCATAAAAATTTGTGAAGAAGCTGATTTTTCCGGGCAATGTTATTCCAAGTGCTGGAAGTAATTGTGAAGTAATTGGTTCAGGTCCGGAAAAAGTCAATTCCAATATATCTGTCAAAAATGTTGAATTCGTATCGCGATCTCTTGCGCTTCTTTCGAACATTCTCCATGCTCTGCGTAGAGCAGCCGAACCTTCATATTTAGATGCGCCTTCCCGTGTTTTGATATTGATGATACCGCTTGTTGCTTGACCATATTCTGGATTGAATCCACCGGTGATCACTTCCACTTCTTGTAGTGAATTTGCAGATAATTGTAAACCAAATCCTGTTCCGGCGAGTGGATCCTGTATCGAAACTCCATCAAGAAGATAAGCGGCTTCATAACCACGGCCACCGCGAATGAAAATTTCATTGTTTTGAGAAATGAGACCTGTTTGCTGAGTTAAGATATCAGTAACATTTTCTGCAACCATCTGCTGTATATTTTCACGATTCACAGCGCGCAAACTTTGCGTTTCCTCAACATCAACGAGAGGTCTTTCACCAATTACAATGACATCTTTGTCGAGTGCGACATTCGATTCTTCCATCGTGAAATTCAATGTGAGCGTATCTTTTTTCCCAATTGCAATTCCTGTTTTTTTTATTGTTCGAAAACCAATGCGTGTGATTTCCAATGTGTAATTTTTGCCGGCAGGAATTTTCTTGATGGAATAGACGCCATTTGCATCTGAGATTGCACCATAGTAGGTACCCATCACCCGTATCGTTGCAGATGAAATAGGTTTTTTCGTTGACTTATCCGTTATCGTGCCTCGAATGATTGATTGAGCATTCAGAGTGAGACAACATATGTGTGCAAATGTGATAAGCAGGAATAAAAGGCGCATGGAGATTCGATGGTTGAATATAATGGACTGAGGCAAATTTACAGTATCGTTTTGATAGTTCTTATTCTAGACATCATAAAGCTTCGGGATTATACCCATATGGACAATGTCTGCAGCGATTCTTACAGCAATATCCTCTCCGAAGATGCTTCGTTCTTGTAAATACAAGATTGCCTGTTTTGGGATCTCGATAATACTCTTTCCCATCCTTGCATGTTTGCTCATGTACGGCGATGATAAGTTTCTTCTCTTCTTCAGTCATCGTTTGCTCACAATCTGTACTATGCTTCTTCCAATAATGGCAGTGACAACGATTGCGCCTCCAATGCATGCACCAAATCCGGGAATAATCCCGGACGCTAGAAATACCCACAATGGATTGAGCAATGGTTCTAGGACGGGAATGAGAATGGACTCAAGTGCGGTTACATGCTGAATTGCTTTTGCATACAGGATATAGGGGATCCCAAGTTGTACTATTCCGAGCAAGAGTAGTCCAATCATTGAATCCTGATTCATTGGCATGGATCGATATAACCATGCGAAGCCAAATAGACCGGTGACAATATTGCCGAGTAAAATGGATTCCAGTGGCGATTCATCTTTTTGCATGCGAAGCGAAATGGCGAGTCCGGCAAAAGCCATGCCTGCCAATATCGCAACTATATTGCCGAGCATGCCATCGGTGGAAATATCATCCATAAAGAACAAACACATACCAACAATCACCGCAATGATTGCGAGCCAATCTATTTTGGTCACTTTTTCTTTTAAAAACATCCATGAAAACAATGCAACATGAATTGGCCCTGTATATTGGAGTAAAATCGCATTTGCGGCACTGGTGAGTTTATTTGCGAGTACAAATAGTATGACAGTCAATGCATAAAACAGTGCACCTGCCAATTGGGCTTTGGAGAATGTGAACCGTGGTTTCAGTAGATATACCCACAATAATACACCTGCAATCATGCTTCTGCCACCGGCAATTGCAAAAGGATGGGCATTAATGGATTGAATCAATAGTCCGCCCGTACTCCAAAGCATTGCGGTGATTAGTAAATACAATATAGAAATGCCATGTGTCACATTATGCTCCAGATTTCAGCAAAGATATTGACTTATTGAAATTGGAATGGATATGAATTTCAATTCCGTAATTTGTCAATGTCTCACTTCTTACTGTCCAATATGTCTAAAACACTTACCATCCTCTTCATTGGCGATATTGTCGGAAATCCCGGCATGAATGCTGTCAGATTATTTCTTAAAAGCTTTATTGATAAACATCATGCGGATATTGTCATTCTCAATGGTGAAAATATCTGCAATGGGAAAGGTGTGACCGAAAAAGAAGCAAATGAACTTTTTGCATTGGGTGCACATGTTATCACAACCGGAAATCATATCTGGGAAAATTGGCAATCCAGACCTCTTTTGGCAACGAATCCCATGGTATTAAGACCATATAATTATCCTCCGGGCAATGCTGGGAAGGGTATGACAATATTGGAATTGCCCAATCTCCCTGCCATTGGAGTCTTGCAATTGCAAGGCAGAACGTATATGCAAAGCATAGACTGTCCATTCCGTGGAGCAGATCATGCTATTGCCAAGTTACGAGAGAAAACCCCCATTATCATTGTTGATTTCCATGCAGATGCGACTGCCGAGAAAGTTTCCATGGGCTGGCATTTGGATGGCAGAGCGAGCGCTGTATTAGGTACGCATACGCATATACAAACAGCGGATGCAACCATTTTGCCCCGAGGTACGGCATATATTTCTGATGTTGGAATGACAGGACCCTATGATTCCGTCCTTGGAATGAGTAAGGAAGTGGCACTGAAACGACTACTACTGCAAACTGCACATAAATATGAAATGGCTGAAAATGATGCCAAATTGAGTGGGGTAGTCTTGACCATCGATAGAGAAACCGGCAAATCAGAGAGTATTGAGCCATTTATGTATCCTCCAATGAGGCGATCCATCCATGAATAAGAAATTTCTTGAATTCATCCCGGGTGAAGTGCCCAAAAGAGACATGCATCAATTATTGTTAAGTGGTGTGGCTCCAAGGCCAATTGCACTTGTTTCAACAATTTCAAAAGATGGGATTCTTAATCTTGCGCCTTATAGTTTCTTTAATGCATTTGCTTCAAATCCACCGATAGTGGCGATTGGGCCTGCAATTTCTGCGGCAACTGGAAAGATTAAAGACACATATACCAATATTATTGAAACTGGTGAATGCACCATCAATGCTGTTACATATGACATGACAGAGCAGATCAGTCTGGCTTCCTGTGAATTCCCGCCTGATATCAATGAATTTGAAAAATCAGGTTTGCACCCAATTGATTCTCACAAAGTAAAAGCTCCAAGGGTTATGGAATCACCATTTCAAATGGAATGTAAAATCATAGAAACCATTGCTTTAAAGCGG
>Ga0172367_10001604_pt1 | contig 32345 bp, 33 predicted proteins | sample Lak10m_FD_114542 | JGI IMG/M metagenome (GOLD analysis project Ga0172367, IMG submission 114542) | Freshwater microbial communities from Kabuno Bay, South-Kivu, Congo - kab_022012_10m | ecosystem: Environmental > Aquatic > Freshwater > Lake | place: Democratic Republic of the Congo: South-Kivu...
CTGGCACCGGTGGTCGCGGCCATCCAGGCCATGCGCGTCGCACACAACTCCAACCCGGCGGCGAAATCGCCGCCCGATCAGATCACCACGCAAAAATCTTGACAAACGAACATGCGAGGAACCCGAGCCATGACCCACCTGCCGTATGCGGCCGCTGCCCGCCGTCACGGGGCAAGACGCTTTGTCGCGGCCGTGGCCATCACCGCCGCAGCACTTGGAGTGCTGACTGCCGCCGCCGTTCCCGCCCGGGCCGACCCGCACAGCGATCAGGTGCTGGGGGTGCTGGCCGGGATCGCCGCCGTGGCGGTCATCGCCAGCGCGCTTGGCAACAACAAGCCCAAACCGGCCGCCTTGCCGGCCCAGCCCACGCCGACCCATGGCGTTGCGTTGCCCAACAGTTGCGCGCTGTGGGTCGAAGGCCAGGATCGCAATGGCACGATCTTCAGCGAACGGTGCCTGCACAATCGGGGCTACATCGACAACCTGCCGACCGGCTGCGCGCGCAATGCCAGCGTCTTTGGCCGCAATGACCGGATCTATCCCGCGCGTTGTCTGGCGCAGGCAGGTTTCACCATCGGACAGTGGACTGGTTTTCACTGAACACCGCGCGCAGGGTGACGGGGCGGTTCAGACTGTCGCCTCACCCGCCCCGGGGGCAGGAGGGTGAGCAGATCCTGTCCCCGTTCTTTCTCGCGACGCCAATTGAACGGCCCACGATTTCACCTTCCCTTTCATCGCCGGATCAGGTTTTCTGCCGCACCATGATCCGGCCCCTCCTTCCCGATTTCAGCTTCGAGTCCGCCGCTCTGGGGCGCGGCTTTGCGGTGGTGGTGGGGGTTGACGAAGTCGGGCGCGGTCCACTGGCCGGGCCAGTCACGGCGGCGGCGGTGCGGCTGTTTGCCGGTGCCATCCCGCCGGGGCTGAATGACAGCAAGAAGCTGACCGCGGCACGACGAGAAGCGCTTTGCCAGGCGGTCATGGCCGCGGCGCAGGTCAGCGTGGCCCATGCCTCGGCCGCCGAGATCGACGCGCTCAACATCCTGCGCGCCAGCCATCTTGCGATGCAGCGCGCCATCGCGGGCCTGCCGGAACCGGCCGATTTCGTGCTGATCGACGGCAATCTCGTCCCGCGCGGCCTGCCCTGCCCGGCACAGGCGATTGTGCGGGGCGATGCCCGCAGCCTGTCGATTGCCGCCGCCTCGATCGTGGCCAAGGTGACGCGCGACCGCATCATGGTGGATTTGGCGCAACAGCATCCCGGCTACGGCTGGCAGCATAACGCCGGTTACCCGACCAAACAGCATCTGGCGTCGCTGCTAAATCTTGGTGTTACCCCTTGGCATAGGCGTTCGTTCCGGCCCGTGCACAACATCTTGTATCAAGAAAATTCCATAACCCATTGATTCAAAAAGGGTTTGACGGCGAATCGACAATGACTCATCCTGCCTTGCAACAAGACGGCGCAACAGCCGGGGACAGAGACAGTGATGGCGACAAAATGCAAGACAGCCGAAGCGGTGACGCTTCCGCTCAACCAGATCCTTGCGGGCGACTGCGTGGCCGCGATGAACGGGCTGCCGGCCGCCAGCATTGATCTGATCTTTGCCGACCCGCCCTACAACCTGCAACTGAAGGGCGATCTGCACCGACCCGATAACAGCCTGGTCGATGCGGTCGATGATCCCTGGGACCAGTTTGCCAGCTTTGCCGCCTACGACAGGTTCACCACCGCCTGGCTGGCCGCCGCGCGGCGGCTGCTGACACCCGATGGCGCGATCTGGGTGATCGGGTCTTATCACAACATCTTCCGGGTCGGTGCAGCGTTGCAGGATCAGGGCTTCTGGGTGCTCAACGATGTGATCTGGCGCAAGGCTAACCCGATGCCCAACTTTCGCGGCAAGCGCCTGACCAACGCGCACGAGACCCTGATCTGGGCCAGCCGCGACGAGACCAGCAAGTACACCTTCAACTACGAGGCGCTGAAGGCGCTGAACGACGGGGTGCAGATGCGCTCGGACTGGGTGCTGCCGATCTGCACCGGGCACGAGCGCCTGAAGGATGAGGCGGGCGACAAGGCGCACCCCACCCAGAAACCCGAGAGCCTTTTGCACCGCATCCTGCTGGCCACCACCAACCCCGGCGATGTGGTGCTCGACCCGTTCTTCGGCACCGGCACCACCGGGGCGGTCGCGAAGATGCTGGGCCGCGATTTCATCGGCATCGAGCGTGAAGCGGCCTACCGCAAGGTCGCGGCCGAGCGGCTGGCGCGAGTGCGCCGGTTCGATGCGACCGGGCTGGAAACCACCGGGTCGAAGCGCGCTGAACCCCGCGTGCCGTTCGGCCAGGTGGTCGAGCGCGGCATGTTGCGACCGGGGGAAGAGCTCTACTCGCTCGGCAATCGCTTCAAGGCCAGGGTCCGGGCCGACGGCACCCTGATCGGCCACGACGTGAAAGGCTCGATCCATCAGGTCGGCGCGGCGCTGGAAGGTGCGCCAAGCTGCAACGGCTGGACCTACTGGCACTTCCGGCGCGACGGCAAGATGGTGCCGATCGACCTCTTGCGCCAGCAGATCAGGGCCGAGATGGAGGCCGATCAGACCGGCCCGGCGAACTGACCCGCCCTGACTTCAGCGAACGCCAGTGCCGCAGTCGTGTCGCGGCACACCTGCCCTGCCGTGTGTGACCGCACGGCGGGGCTTTTTTCGCCGCCCGCATCGCTTGCTTGCAGTCGCTCTTGGTCAGCGACGACGCCCGGCAGGGCGGAAGAGCGGCGCGTCACGACGCCCCTTGCGGGGCCGGGTTCAGCGCCTTGTTGTAGGGCCGCCAGTCGTTGATGTCAGGGTAGAACTGCCGCCGCCACGCCCGCACCCTCGGGTTCATCCGTCGCCGCCACAGCGGCGGAATCATCGCCAGCTCGGTCATCAGCGGATAGCCCAGCGGCAGTTGCGGGGCCTCCTCGGGGCCATGGTTCTGCAATAGCGCGAAGCGGCGGTCGGGCTTGGTGTGGTGGTCGGAATGGCGTTGCAGGTTGATCAGCAGCCAGTTCGAGGCGCGCTGCGCCGCGTTCCAGCTATGGCGCGGCAGCACCCGTTCATACTTGCCCTCGCCCAGATGGCGCCGGGTCAGGCCGTAGTGCTCGACATAATTGGTAAGCTCCAGTTGCCAGATCGCAATCCCGGCCTGAAACGCCAAGAGCCCCACCCCGACCCAGCCGCCAAGCCCGTATGCCAGCGCCAGCGCCCCACCCTGCAAGGCGCCGTAGCGCCAGAACGGATTCGAGCGGTGCCACACCCCGCGCCCGGCCCGCGCCAGCATCTGCCGCTCGGCGCGCCAGGCCGAGGACGGGCAATGGGTCAGCACCCGCAGGAAAAAGCGATGAAACCCCTCGTTGTAGCGCGCCGTCACCGCGTCGCGCGGGGTGCCGACATAGCGGTGATGCACCAAGAGATGCTCGCTGCGAAAATGGCTGTAAAGCACCAGCGCCAGCAGCAGATCGCCCAGCCAGCGTTCGGCGGCGGTTTTCTGGTGCATCAGCTCATGGGCATAGACGATGCCGACCGGGCCGGAAATCACGCCCACCCCGAAGAACAGCGCCAGGATCTCAAGGCTCGACAGCGTGCTGGCATGCGTCACCCACCAGATCAGGCCGAAGGTCGCCGCAAACTGCAACGGAAACCAGACCAGGGTGATCAGGCGATACCAGACCAGGTCGGCCTCGGGGGTGGCGGGGTCGGGGTTGTCGAGGTTCAGCCCCAGCACCGCATCGAGCACGCTGACCATGAGCCAGCCGTAAAGCGGCAGCAGCGCCAGCGCCCAGCCGCCAACGCCCGCCCCCATCAGAAGCAGCGGGATCATTACCAGCGACAGCCAGAACGGCAGCGCGGATTGAGGGCGAGCGACTTCGGCGGCGGGAAGGATTGCCATGGCGACCTTTCGAGGTTTGCGGCAGGATAGCGCCTTGGCTGGGCGACACTCAACCGCGATCAAGCGCCGCTGCGGCGCGCGCATAAGCCTTGCGCATCAGGCTGGGCAGACCTTCGGGGCAAAACTGCGGGGGCGCGATGAAACGGCCGCGCAGCGGGGTAGAATCCGCGCCCACCTCGGCGCGCAGCACCGCCAGATCAAGGTGAAAATGGGTGAAGCTGTGACGCACCGTCCCAAGTGCGTGCCACTCGGCGGTCAGCGGGGCGGGGCCGCCTGCGTTGTCCCAGCTTGAGCCCGGCCAGCCCAGCATCCCTCCCAGCAGGCCGCGTTTGGGGCGGTGCTCCAAGAGCCACGCCCCGTCGCTGCGGCGGGCGATCCAGACCGTGCCCTGCCGGGTAGGTTTCACCGGCTTTGCCGCCCGGCGCGGCAGCGCCGCCTGCATCCCCGCGGCATAGGCCTGACACCACGGTGCCAGCGGGCAGAGCACACAGCCCGGCTTGCGCGGGGTGCAGACCGTGGCACCAAGGTCCATCATCGCCTGCGCATAGTCGCCGGGGCGATGGCCGGGGGTCAGCCGGGCGGCCAGCCGCGCCAGCTCGGGCTTGGCGGCGGGCAGCGCCGTTGCCACGCGATAAAGCCGCGCCACCACCCGCTCGACATTGCCATCGACCACGCCAACCGGCGCATCGAAGGCAATAGCGGCAATCGCGGCGGCGGTATAGGCACCGATGCCCGGCAAGGCCAGCAAGCCATCGCGGCTGGCGGGAAACCGCCCGCCATGATCCATTACCACCGCCCGCGCGCAGGCCAGCAGGTTGCGCGCACGGGCGTAGTAGCCAAGCCCGGCCCATTCGGCCATCACCTCGCCATCCTCGGCGGCAGCCAGCGCCGCGACATCCGACCAGCGCAAGGTGAAGCGGTCAAAGTGGCCGCGCACCGCCGCCACCGTGGTTTGTTGCAGCATCACCTCCGAGAGCCAGACACGGTAGGGGTCGGGCCGCACCCCGACCGCCCGGTCGGCGGGCGATACCCGCCACGGCAGCACCCGCGCGTGGCCGTCGTACCAGGCCAGCAGGGCGGTGCTGATCTTGCCTTCCGCGTCACGCAAGTTTGTGCCCCCAATGCCGCCATGGCTCTGGCAAGCCCGGCCCGGCGCAGGATAGGATAGGGCCAACGCTGAAAGATACCAGATGGCCAAGCGCCCGACCACCCCACCCTCGCCCCCTACCCGCCGGATGCGCGGGTTCGAGCCCGCCGCCGGGCTCTTGGCCGAGCGCATCCGCGCGGCCGGCGAGCAGCGCGGCTTTGCCATGACCCGCCTGCTGACCCATTGGGCCGAGATCGTGGGCGACGATCTGGCGCGCGTCACCCGACCGGTCAAGGTCGGCTACGGTCGGGGCGGGATGGGGGCGACGTTGACCCTGCTGATCCGCGCCGCCACCGCGCCGATGGTGCAGATGCAACTGCCGCAGATCAGGGAACGAGTGAATGCCTGCTATGGCTACAACGCGGTTTCCCGCATCAGCCTATCCCAGACCGCCGCCACCGGCTTTGCCGAGGGTCAGGCCGAATTCACCCCCGCGCAAAAAGCCGCGAGCCCTCCCCCTGACCCCACGATTGAAGCCCGCGCACGCGCCGAGACCGCCGGAGTGCAGGACGAGACCCTGCGGGCGGCCCTTGCGCGGCTGGGACAAAACATCTTAACTCGCCCCAGATCATGAAGAGGCATCCCATGAAAAAGACATTCGGTTTCGCGGCATCGGCTTTGGTAGCACTGACCGTGCTCGGGCTTTGGGCGGCGGGCTCGGGCCCGCTGGGCCAGGCGCTTCTGCCCAACCTCGCCGCTCAGGCGCAAGACAGCACTGCCCCTGCCACCCCCCCGGCCGACCCGGCGGCGATCGTGGTGCCCGACATGATCATGGGCAACCCCGACGCCAAGGTCACCCTGACCGAATACGCCTCCTACACCTGCCCGCATTGCGCCCGTTTCCACGAGGACGTGTTCAAGGCGCTGAAGACCGATTACATCGACACCGGCAAGGTCCGGTTCATCTATCGCGAGGTCTATTTCGACGGCTTCGGCCTGTGGGCGGCGATGATCGCCCGCTGCGGTGGCGACATGCGTTATTTCGGCATCAATGCGATCCTGTTCGAGACCCAGAACGAATGGGCCGGCGCTCAGGATCAGGCCGCGGTGGTGGAAAACCTCAAGAAGATCGGTCGCACCGCCGGGATGGATGACACCACCCTCGACACCTGTCTGTCCGATACCGCGATGGCGCAAGCGATGGTCGCGGCGTTCCAGACCAACATGACGGCGGATGGCGTCGAAGGCACCCCGACCCTGTTCGTCAACGGCACCAAATACTCGAACATGAGTTACGCCGACCTCAAGGTAATCCTTGACGCCGAACTGGCGAAATAGGCCATGGCCGCCCCACTGACCGGCATCCGCGTGATCGAACTGGCCCGGATTCTGGCCGGGCCCTGGGCGGGGCAGACGCTGGCCGACCTTGGCGCCGATGTGATCAAGCTCGAAGCCCCCGAAGGCGACGATACCAGGCGCTGGGGTCCGCCTTTCATCACCCACGACGGCGAGCAGGCGGCGGCCTACTTTCACGCGACCAACCGCGGCAAGCGCTCGGTGATCTGCGATTTCCGCACCGCTGAAGGCCAGGCCGAGGTGCGTCGGCTGGTGGCGGGTGCCGATGTGGTGATCGAAAACTTCAAGGTCGGGGGACTCGAGAAATACGGGCTGGATTACGCCAGCCTGCGCGCCGGGAACCCGCGGCTGGTCTATTGCTCGATCACCGGCTTTGGCCAGACCGGACCCTACGCCCACCGACCGGGCTATGATTTCATCATCCAGGGCATGTCTGGGCTGATGTCGGTCACCGGCGAAAGCGCGGGCCAGCCGCAGAAGGTGGGGGTGGCGGTGGTCGATATCTTCACCGGCGTCTATGCCGCCACCGCGATTCTGGCGGCGCTGCACCAGCGCGCCAGCACCGGCACCGGCCAGCACATCGACATGGCGCTGCTGGATGTCGCCACCTCGATCATGGCCAATCAGGCGATGAACTATCTTGCGACCGGCGTCGCCCCCGAGCGGATGGGCAACGCCCACCCCAATCTGGTGCCCTACGCGGTGTTCGATTGCGCCGATGGCTGGATCATCATCGCCACCGGCAACGACGGCCAATACCAGCGGCTGTGCGAACTGCTGGGCCAGCCGCAACTGGCGGGCGCGCCCTACCGCACCAATGCCGACCGCATCGCCAACCGCGAAACCCTGACCGCGGCCCTGACCGCCGCCACAAGGCGGCGCCCCAAGGCCGAACTGCTGGCGGCCTGCGAGGCGGCCGGGGTTCCCGCCGGGCCGATCAACGACCTGGCCGAAGTATTCGCTGACCCGCAGGTGGTGCATCGCGGGTTGAGGCTTGATCTGGGCGGCGTGCCCGGCCTGCGCTCGCCCTTCACCTTTTCCGGTGCCGAGCTGACGCTGGATCGCCCTGCTCCGACCTTGGGCGCGCATCAGGACGCGGTGGCGGGGGGTTAAAGAAAATTGCCAGAAATCTGAACCGGGCGCTGGCCGGATCAAGTCGAAGGCGAACCGCCTTGGCGCAACTCCGTCGCCCGCCTTTTCCTTTGCGCCCGCTTCCGTTACGATGCCACCACCGCAACGGACGGAGCCCGACCATGACCCAGCGCCTGCATCTTGTTTTCGGCGGCGAGTTGCTTGACCCGGCAAAGACGGTGTTCAAGGACCCGAAAAAAATCCACGTCGTCGGCCTGTTCCCGTCCTATACCACCGCCTACCACGCCTGGAAGGCCGAGGCCCACCGCACCGTCGATGATGCCCATACGCGCTATTTCATCGCCCATATCCACCGTCTGCGCGACGCCACCAAGGCGACATCGGCGACCGAGGAAATGGGCGACTGACCCTGACGCTGATGGCTTATTCGCTGGCTCTCGCCCTTTACAATCTGACCGCGCGGCGTGACCCGGGTCTGGCGCCCTCCCCTGCGGCGCGCCCTGCCGGGCGGCTGGTCTGGTTGCAGGCGCCGCAGGCCGACGTCGCCGCAATGGCCCAGCTTGCCCGTCGGCTGCTGGCCGGTGCCGATCACGCAGTGCTGCTGACCTGCGCCGATGCGTTGGAGACGCTGCCGGGTGTCACCCTTCAACCTCCGCCCGGCGACACCCCACCCGAGGTCCGCGCCTTCCTTGACCACTGGAAGCCCGATTTCGCCGTGATGGCGGGCGGCGAATTGCGCCCGACGATGCTGCACGAGGCGCACAAGCGCGGCGTTCCTCTGGTGCTGGTCAACGCGCGCGCGCCGCATTTCCCGGCCGACCGCGATGGCTGGTACCCCGGCCTGATGCGCGCCAGCCTGCGGTGCTGTTCGCAGATCTGGGTTGAAGATGTGCGCGCTGCCCACGCCTGGCGCGCGGTCGGGGTCAACCCGGATCAACTCTCGGTCACCGGCGGGCTGGAAGGCGGCAGCCACGCCCTGCCCTGCACCGAGGCCGAGCGCGCCGATCTGGCACGGCGGCTTGGCACGCGGCCGGTGTGGCTGGCAAGCGACCTGCCGCAGGTCGAGGAGGACGCGGTGATCGCGGCGCATCGCGCGGCGCTGCGACTGTCGCACCGCTTGCTGCTGATCGTGGTGCCCGAGGAAGCCGACCGCGCCGCCGATCTGGCGCAGCACATGGCAGCCGCCGAAGGCTGGCAGGTGGCGCGACGCTCGGCCGAACAGGAGCCGGATCCGGAAACCGAGGTCTATATCGCTGATGTCGCAGCAGAATACGGGCTTTGGTACCGCCTGGCCCCGATCACCTATCTGGGCGGCAGTCTGGTCGGCGGCGGCTGCCTGCGTGACCCGCTCGAGGCGGCTGCGCTGGGCTCGGCGATCATCCACGGCACCCAGACGGGCGCCTTTGCCAGCACCTTCGGGCGGCTGGCTGCGGCGCGAGCAACCCGGGCGGTTGTGGCGGACGCCGATCTGGCCGAGGCGGTGGGCGATCTGCTGTCGCCCGACCGGGCCGCCCACCTGGCGCAGGCGGCCTGGGGGGTGGCCTCCGACGGGGTCGAGGTCACCGACCGGCTGCTGGCGCTGATCGACAAGGTGTTGGCGGCGCGGCAATGAAAGCCCCCCGCTTCTGGTTTTCAGCGCCCGACCGCCCTGCTTTGGCAACCCGTCTGCTGGCACCGCTCGGCTGGGCTTATGGTGCCGCCACGGCGCGGCGGGTGGCACAGCCGGGATATGACGCCGACGTGCCGGTGATCTGCATCGGCAACCTGGCGGTTGGTGGCACCGGCAAGACCCCGGCGGTGATCGCCCTGATCGACCGGCTGCCGGGGGTGCAGGTGGTCAGCCGCGGCTATGGCGGGCGGCTGGTGGGGCCGGTCCGGGTGGAACTGCGGCGGCACTCGGCGCAGGACGTTGGCGACGAGCCGTTGCTGCTGGCCGCATTTGCCCCGACCTGGGTCGCGCGCGACCGCGCCGCCGGGGTGCGGGCCGCCCAAGGCGCGGGGGCGCGGGTGATCCTGCTCGACGACGGCTTGCAGAACCCTTCGGTGGTAAAATCGCTGTCGATCGTGGTGGTCGATGCCGCGCGCGGCTTCGGCAACCGCCGTTGCCTGCCCGCCGGGCCGTTGCGCGAGCCGGTCGAGGCCGGTCTGAAGCGTGCCGATCTGCTGCTGTCGATCGGAAATGCCACCGATCAGGCACGCTTCAAGGCCGGTTTTACCAGCCCGGTGCCGCATTTGACCGGCCAGCTCGAGGTGCTGGCGATGGGGATGGACTGGCACGGCGAAAGGGTGCTGGCTTTTGCCGGCATCGGTGATCCGGCGCGGTTCTTTGCCAGCTTGCGCGGCGAGGGGGCGGTGGTGGTGCGCGCCGAGGCACTTGACGATCATCAGCCGCTGTCCGAGCGTCTGATGCTTCGGCTCGAGGCCGAGGCAAAAGCCCTGGGGGCGCAAATGGTGACCACCGAGAAGGACGCGGTCCGCCTGCCCGCCGCCTTCCGCCCCAAGGTGCTGACCCTGCCGGTCCGGCTGCGACTCGACGACTGGTCGCCGCTCGACGCCGCCCTGCACCGGATCGGGGCGGGCCTGACTGGAACGACGTGATGCGGGTCAGATCTTGAAGCGCAGGGCCGGAAGCCACGGCCGACCCGGGCGGGACGGGAAACGCAGCGCGCCCTCCCGCCATTGTCCGCGACGCGACACGCAGGACACGCCTTTGGGCCGCAAGAAAACGCTCCTGGGGCAATTGTTCAGGATGGCATCGAAGATGCGTGCGGCTCCCAAGCCCCCGGACGGGGTCACAAGCCACCAGGAGCGTTCCGGGACGCCGCCCGCAGGATCGTGTCCCATCGGGAATCCACATTCCGATTCAATCAGATGCGGACACGCTCTAAGGCCAGTGTTCAAAAGGCCGAAGGCCGTTGAACAAGGGCGGTGGGGCCAGAGTGGGCCCTTGCAAATAAGGCCCGCGCCGGCCGGGGGTGAGGCGGGATTAGAAACCGTCCAGTGGATGGTTTCCCCGACGAACGCCCGCCCCGTGGGCGGGCCGGATAGAAGGCGCGGCCGGACTTGGTTGAAACCAGATCCGGCAAGAAAAACAGGTGTGTGCGGAGCCAATGCTCGCCGTGACCGAGGCCAAGGCGAGGGTGCAGGCCGTTCGGTGATGCTTTATGCAACTTGCTATAGCTGCGCCGCCAGCCTCGCGGCCTGATCTATCGCGCGCTTGGCGTCAAGCTCGGCCGCCACATCGGCACCGCCGATGACCTGATGCGCGATCCCCGCTGCGGTCAGAGCGTCGGCCAGTCCGCGCTCGGGCACCTGCCCCGTGCACAGCACCACCGAATCGAGCACCATTTGCTCGGGCTGCCCGTCGCGGGTGATCTCGAGTCCCGCGGGCGTGATGCGCTGATAGGCGACGGCGCCGATCATCCGCACCCCGTGGGCGGCCAGAGCCGCGCGGTGAATCCAGCCGGTGGTCTTGCCCAAGCTGCGCCCCGGCTTTTCCGCCTTGCGCTGCATGAGGTAAACCTCGCGCGCCGCCGCTTCGGGCTGCGGCCCGCCCGATGCCAGACCGCCCGGCACCAAAGCGGGGTCGCCCACCCCCCACTCGCGCCGCCAGCGCGCGGCATCGAGGGTCGGGCTGGCCCCGGCCTGCGCCAGAAACGCGGCGACATCGAAGCCGATCCCGCCCGCCCCGATCACCGCTACCCGCCGCCCCACCGGCGCCCCGCGCAGCACCTCGGCATAGCTCAGCACATTGGCACTGTCCTGCCCGGCAATTCCCGGATCGCGCGGGCGCACCCCAGTGGCCACCACCACCGCGTCGAACGCCCTGAGATCTTCGACGGTTGCCGCACACCCCAGTCGCACCTCGACCCCAAGCCGCACCACCTCGGCGCCAAACCAGCGCAGCAGGCCGTGAAATTCTTCCTTGCCGGGCACCACCTTGGCCAGGTTCAACTGGCCGCCAAGCGCGCCCTCGCGCTCGAACAGCACCACCCGATGGCCACGTTGCGCCGCCACCATGGCGCACATCATCCCCGCCGGGCCACCGCCCACCACCGCGACCCGTTTTGTAACCGACACCGGGGTATAGACCAGTTCGGTCTCGTGGCAGGCGCGCGGGTTGACCAGACACGACGCCAGCTTGCCGCTGAAGGTGTGGTCGAGACAGGCCTGATTGCAGGCAATACAAGGTGCTATTTCGCCCGCCCGCCCGCTTGCCGCCTTGGCGACAAACGCCGGGTCGGCCAAAAACGGCCGTGCCATCGATACCATGTCGGCCAGGCCGCCCGACAGAATGCGCTCGCCCACCTCGGGGGCATTGATCCGGTTCGAGGCGATCACCGGGATCGTCACCGCCGCCCGCAGCCGCCCGGTCAGATCGGCAAAGGCCGCCCGAGGCACCGAGGTGGCAATCGTCGGCACCCGCGATTCGTGCCAGCCGATGCCGGAATTGAGCAGCGTCGCCCCCGCCGCCTGCACCGCCTGCGCCAGAGTAAGCACCTCGTCCCAGGTGCTGCCGTCGGGCACCAGATCAATCAGGCTGATGCGGTAGATGAGGATGAAGTCGGGCCCCACCGCCGCCCGCACCCGGCGCACCACCTCAACAGGCAGCCGCATCCGGTTGGCATAGCTGCCGCCCCAGCGGTCGTCGCGCCGGTTGACATGGGTCACCAGAAACTGGTTGAGGAAATAACCCTCGGACCCCATGATCTCGACCCCGTCGTAGCCGGCCTCGCGCGCCCGCGCCGCTGCCGTCACGATGTCGCTGATCTGCTGCTCGATCCCGGCCTCGTCGAGCGCTTTTGGCACAAACGGCGAGATCGGCGATTTCACCGCACTGGCGGAAACACAGCCCGGGCCGAAAGCGTAGCGCCCGGCATGCAATATCTGCATCGCGATCCGCCCGCCCGCGTCGTGCACCTGCCCCGTCACCCGGCGGTGGTTGGCGATGTCACCCGCCGAGAACAGCCCCGCCGCGCCGGGAAAAACCCCGCCCTCCGGGTTCGGAGCCATCCCGCCCGTCACCATCAGCGCCACCCCGCCGCGCGCCCGCGTGGCATAGAACTCGGCCACCGCCCCCCAGTCGCCCCGTTCCTCGAGCCCGTTGTGCATCGAGCCCATCAGCACCCGGTTGGGCAAGGTCACGAAGCCAAGATCGAGCGGTGCCAGCAAATGCGGAAATTCGGCCATCAAACCCTCCATCGAGATCTCTACCTTGCCCGCAGGCGGGCCGCCTGTCACCCGCCAACGCCACGTCACCGGCGCCGGGACTTGCGCGCACGCTCGAGTGCGTTGCAGCCAATTACATTCACCCCGCCCGGGGACGCTTCGCGGCCCGGGCATGGCCAAACGCTACCGGTCAAACAAAAGCGCTCTGACACCGGTGCTGCAAAGCGGTCGCGCGCGCCGCCAAATCGGCGCCACGGACCCTGTTCACCGCCGGGCGAACGGACTATGACCAGCCGGGCCGCGACAAACCCGCACTGATCGCGCAACCAAGGCCGATTGATGTCCGTCGATTACCCCAGCCTGGCCACCCGGACCGGCGCCCTGTGTCGGGGCGAGAGCGATACCGTCGCGCTGATGGCCACCGTCGCCTGCGAAGTGCATCACGCCCACAAGCTCGCCGACTGGACCGGGTTCTACCGCGTCACGGCCCCCGACCTTCTGAAGATCGGCCCTTATCAGGGCGGCCATGGCTGCCTGGTGATCCCGTTCGCCCGCGGGGTCTGCGGCGCGGTCGCGCGCAGCCGGCGGGCGCTGATCGTGCCGGATGTGGCGGCCTTTCCCGGCCATATCGCCTGCGCCGGCACCACCCGCTCGGAGCTGGTGCTGCCGGTCACCAATGGCGCCGGCGGCCTGCTGGGCGTGTTCGATCTCGACTCAGACACCCCCGCCGCCTTCACCACCGCCGACGCAACCGCCCTTGCCGCGATCCTGAGCCAGGTCTTTCGCGACGCGCGATAAGGTGGATCGCAAAAATCCGAACCAGTCGCTCGTCACTTCCTTGCGGGCGTTCCTCGCTGGCGCAAGTGAAGAACGACCGCAAGCAGGGGATGAGCGGACGCCGGTGGGGGCAAATCGAAGGCGATTCGCTCGGGGCGTCGCTGCGGCGCACTTTGCGGTCGCCAGGCGGCCAATCCGGTGGCGCGGCGCTGCTACGCTTGCGGCCATCGATTCCCGGCCAGCGGAGAACGGCGTGAAGGGTTCCTGTCTTTGTGGCGCGGTGGTCTTCGATGTCACCGGAACACCGCGCGATGTGATCGCCTGCCACTGCAGCCAGTGCCGCAAGTGGAGCGGCCATTTCTGGGCGGCGTCCTCGGTCGCGGTCGGCGATTTCCACCTGATCCGGCAGGACGGCCTGGCCTGGTATCGCGCCAGCGCGACCGCAAGCCGGGGCTTTTGCCGCGACTGCGGGGCGAGCCTGTTCTGGGTGCCCGACGCCGAGCCGCGCGTCAGCTTTGCCCCCGGCGCAATCGACGGCCCGACCGGGTTGCAGCTGGCCCGCCACATCTTCACCGCCGACGCGGGCGACTACTACGCCCCGGCCGGTCCGCCGCCCGCCCCCGGCCCGCAGCCCGCGGTGCTGACCGGCGCGTGCCTGTGCGGGGCTGCGCGCTTTACCCTGCCCGGCCCGGCCGGGGCGGTCACCGCCTGCCACTGTCGCCAGTGCCGCAAACTTTCGGGCCATTATTCGGCCTCGTTCGATACCGACGAGGCCCTGCTGGTCTGGCAGTCCCGCGCCAGCGTAGCCGAATACCGCGCCCCCGGCGGCAGTCAGCGCGGGTTCTGCACCGGGTGCGGATCAAACCTTTACTTCCGCGCCGCCGACGGCGGTTTCGCGCTCGAGGCGGGGGCGATCGACGGCCCCACCGGCGGACGACTGGAAAGCCATATCTTCGTGGCCGACAAGGGCGACTACTACCCGCTCAACGACGGCTTGCCCCGGCACGCGGGCCGGGCCTGACCCGACCGCGCTACCCCGCCGCCGCAAGCACTCGGCGCAGCGCCGCCACCGGCAGCGCCACCGGATTGCCTCGCATCGAAGATGACGCCAGCGCCGCCTCGGCCACCGCCCCATGATCGCTCGCCGCCAGCCCTAGCGCCGAGAGCCGCGGCAACCCCGCCGCCGCAATCCAGCGACCAAGCGCCGATGGGGCCTGCGCCACCGGCACCGCCAGCAGACCCGCGATGATCTCGCAGACCTCGAGCAGGCGGCGATGACCGGTGCTGGCGGGCGGGCAGGCGGCAAGATTGGCCGCAAGCACCGGGGCCAGCAGCGCGCCGCAGATCGCGCCATGGGCTGCACCGGTGGTGCCGCCGATCACTCCCGCCAGCCCATGCACCGCCCCCAGCCCGCCGTTGGCCAGCGCCAGCCCGCCGCAAAGGCTGACCCAGGCCATGGCATCGCGGGCCGCCCGGTCCTCACCCTGCATCAGCGTCATCAGCGCCGCCAGGCCGCTGCCGATTGCAGGCCGGACCAACGCATCGGTGAACGGGGTGGCGCGGTTCGAGACGTAAGGCTCGATCACCTGCACCACCGCATCCAGCCCCGAGGCCAAGGTGACGGCGCGCGGGCAACCGTCGGTCAGGTCCGGGTCCACGATCGCCAGCCTCGCCAGCATCCGCGCGTCGCGCAGGCTGACTTTGCGGCGACGCTCGGGCAGGCCGATCACCGCGTTGCGGGTGGCCTCGGCCCCGGTACCCGCCGTGGTCGGCAGGGCGATGAACGGCAACGGGTCCGCCACCAGCGGCAAACCGCGCCCCACGACTTCAAGGTGATCCATCGCGCCGCCGGGGGCGGGCACCAGGGCAGCCACCGCCTTGGCGAGATCGAGCACCGCCCCGCCGCCGATCCCCGCCACCCACAGCGCGCCATGCTCGCGCGCCGCAGCGATCGCCGCCTCGAGCATCACCAGCGTCGGCTCGCCGCCGCAGGGCAGCGCCGCCACCGCTACCCCCTGCCCCGCCAGCCCCGCGATCAGCCACTCCGCCCGCGCCGCCGCGGCACCATGCACCACCACACCGCGCCCGCCAAAGGCCGCGAACAGCGCCGGCGCCCTGGCGGCCTCGCCCCGGCCAAAGGCGATGCGCCCCGGCAGGCTGATGCCGAACGGCGTCATACCGTCATGGTCGCCGCGACCGCGCGGCCCCAGCGGGCGTATTTTGCCGCGCGCGTCGCCGCATCCATGCCCGGCACGAAGCGCCGCTCCAGCGCCCAGCCTTTGGCAAATTCCTCGGGCCCCGGACAGACCCCGGCCTGCATCCCCGCCAGCCACGCCGCACCTAGGGCGGTGGTCTCGGTCACCTGCGGGCGATCGACCGGCGCCCCCAGGATATCGGCCAGAAACTGCATCGCCCAGTCGCTGGCGGTCATGCCGCCATCGACACGCAAGATCCCATCGGCCTGCGCCCCCCAATCGGCCTTCATCGCCTCGAGCAGATCGCGGGTCTGGTAGCCGACACTTTCCAGCGCCGCGCGCGCCAGCTCGGCCGGACCACTGGCGCGGGTCAGCCCGTAGATCGCGCCCCGGCAGTCGGGCCGCCACCACGGCGCGCCGAGCCCGGTGAAGGCGGGCACCAGCACCACCTCCTGGCTCGGGTCGGCGCTGGCGGCGAGGGCCTGGGTCTCGCCCGCCGTGCCGATGATCTTCAGCCCGTCGCGCAGCCACTGCACCACCGCCCCGGCGATGAAGATCGAGCCTTCCAGCGCATAGGTCACCTTGCCGCCCAACTGGTAAGCGATGGTGGTCAGCAGCCGGTTGTGGCTGGTCACCATCTGACCGCCGGTGTTGAGCAGGGCAAAACAGCCGGTGCCATAAGTCGATTTCAGCATTCCCGGCGCGAAACACGCCTGCCCCAGGGTGGCCGCGTGCTGATCACCCGCGACGCCAAGAATCGGAATTTCGCCCCCGAACAGCGCGGCTTCGCTGCGCCCGAAAACGGCGGCGCAGTCGCGCACTTCGGGCAGCATCGCCAACGGCACCCGCAGCAGGGCACAAAGATCGGCGTCCCAACGCCCGTCGCGGATGTTGTAGAGCATGGTGCGCGCGGCGTTGGTGGCATCGGTCGCGTGCACCCGCCCGCCCGTCAGCTTCCAGATCAGAAAGCTGTCAACCGTGCCGAACGCCAGCTCGCCGCGCTCGGCCAGCGCCCGCGCGCCGGCGACGTGATCGAGGATCCATGCCACCTTGGTGGCGGAAAAGTAGGGGTCGAGCAGCAACCCGGTGCGTGCCGTGATCATCGCCTCGTGCCCCGCGGCCCCGAGGGCCTGACAGACGTCGGCGGTGCGCCGGTCCTGCCAGACGATGGCGCGGTGGATCGGTGCGCCGGTGGCCCGGTCCCAGATGATCGCGGTTTCGCGCTGGTTGGTGATGCCGATCCCGGCAAGGTCGCGCGCGGCAACCCCGGCCTTGGCCATCGCCGCGCGCGCCGTGCCCTCAACACTCGACCACAGATCCTCGGGATCGTGCTCGACCCAGCCCGAAGCCGGAAAGTGCTGGGCAAACTCCTGCTGCGCGACCGCCACCACCTTGAGGGTGGCATCGAACACGATCGCGCGCGACGACGTCGTGCCCTGGTCGATGGCAAGGATGTGGGGCATGGTTGCTTCGGACGCTGCTTGATCGGGCAAGATTGCGGTTTCTTACTGGCTTAAATATCCAATCTTGGGCCCCAGCGCCAGCGAAGGATGGATATTTGAGCCAGTAAGAAACGGGCGGGGCTTGCACCCCGCCCGCCGGTCTCAGTTCTGCCAGGACTTGATCAGCTCGTCATAGGCGATGGTCTCGCCCTGCGGCTTTTCGTTGTCGAGCTTGGCCACCGGCGCGCCGGGGGCGTCAAGCCAGACTTGGGCGTCCTGCGGCTCGTTCAGCTTCGGCCCCAGATCTCCCTGCACACCAGAGCGTTCGATCCGCTCCAGCACCCTTTCCTGTTCGGCGCACAGGCTGTCGAGCGCTTCCTGGGCGGTCTTGGCCCCGGACGAGGCATCGCCGATGTTCTGCCACCACAGTTGCGCGAGCTTCGGGTAATCAGGCACGTTGGTGCCGGTCGGCGACCATTGCACCCGCGCGGGCGAGCGGTAAAACTCGATCAACCCGCCCAGTTTCGGGGCGCGATCAGTGAACGACTGGTGCTGGATGGTGGATTCGCGGATGAAGGTCAGGCCGACGTGCGATTTCTTCACGTCCACCGTCTTCGAGGTCACGAACTGCGCGTAAAGCCAGGCGGCCTGTGCGCGATCCACCGGGGTCGATTCCATCAGCGTCCACGAACCCGCATCCTGATAGCCGACCTTCATGCCCTGTTGCCAGTAAGCCCCGTGCGGCGAGGGCGCCATCCGCCATTTCGGGGTGCCGTCGGCATTCACCACCGGCAGCCCGTCCTTCACCATGTCGGCGGTGAAGGCGGTGTACCAGAACATCTGCTGGGCGATCTCGCCCTGCGCCGGCACCGGCCCGGCCTCGCCGAACACCATCCCCGCCGCCGAAGGCGGAGCATAGGCTTTCAGCCAGTCGATGTATTTCTGGATGGCATAGACCGCAGCAGCGTCGTTGGTGGCCCCGCCGCGGGTGACGCAGGAGCCGACCGGCTGCGAGTTCTCGTTGACGCGGATGCCCCATTCATCGACCGGCAGGCCGTTGGGTTCGCCGACGTCACCCATCCCGGCCATCGACATCCAGGCATCGGTGAAGCGCCAGCCCAGGCTCGGGTCTTTCTTGCCGTAGTCCATGTTGCCATAAACCTTGGACGGTCCGCCGGCATAGCTCATGTCGCGCCCGGTGAAGAACTGGGCGATATCCTCGTAGGCCGACCAGTTCAGCGGCACGCCAAGGTCATAGCCGAACTGGGCCTTGAAGTCGTCCTTGGTCTTTTGATCGGTGAACCAGTCCTGACGGAACCAGTAGAGGTTGGCGAACTGCTGGTCGGGCAACTGGTAAACCTTGCCATCCGGGCCGGTGGTGAACTTGAGCCCGATGAAATCGGCGAGATCGAGGTTGGGGTTGGTGACGGCGGCGCCATCGCCCGCGATCCAGTCGGTCAGGTTGCGCGCCTGCTTGTAGCGCCAGTGGGTGCCGATCAGATCAGAGTCGTTGATGTAGGCGTCGTAGATGTTCTCGCCGGTCTGCATCTGCGTTTGCAGCTTTTCGACCACATCGCCTTCGCCGATCAGGTCGTGCGTCACCTTGATGCCGGTGATCGCGGTAAAGGCCGCGGCCAGCACCTTGGATTCGTATTCATGGGTGCCGATGGTTTCCGACACCACCTTGATCTCCATGCCCGCATAGGGCTTGGCGGCGTCGATGAACCATTGCATCTCGGCTTCCTGCCCGGCGCGGTCAAGCGTGGACAGATCGCCGATTTCGCTGTCAAGGAAGGCTTTCGCCGCCTCCATGTCCGCCCAGGCGGGGGCGCCCAAGGCCATCAGCGCAAGCGCCATGGCGGTTGAGGTGTAGCGCGTTCTCATGTAATTCCTCCCAGAATGTCGAGACGGTTACGAGTGTCGCCCGGGGCGGGGTAGCAGCCCGCCCCAGGCGTGTTTGCCCTGTCACACCCAGCGGAACACCGCTGCAGCGTAGATCAGGCAGAGGATCAGCGCCCCCCACAGGGAAGTGCCGATAAGCCCGAGCCAGCCGATATTGATGAAGGCCGACCCGAGAAGCGAAATGAACAGCCGGTCGCCGCGCGTGGTCTCGATGCGCAGCACCCCGACCCGAGGGGTTTCGGGGTATTTGATCGCCAGCACGGTGAAGGTGATCAGCAACAACGCGATGACGCCAAAGAAGATCGCGGTGGGCGCCGTCCATGCCATCCAGGCCATGATCACACCCTCCCCAGCGCAAAGCCCTTGGCAATGTAGTTGCGCACGAAATAGATCACCAGCGCGCCGGGGATGATGGTCAGCACCCCGGCCGCCGCCAGCACCCCCCAATCCATCCCCGAGGCCGAAACCGTGCGGGTCATGGTGGCGGCAATCGGCTTGGCGTTGACCGATGTCAGAGTGCGCGAAAGCAGCAGCTCCACCCAACTGAACATGAAGGCAAAAAATGCCGCCACCCCGACCCCCGAGGCGATCAGCGGCATGAAGATCTTGACGAAAAAGCGCGGAAAGCTGTAGCCGTCGATATAGGCGGTCTCGTCGATCTCCTTGGGCACCCCGCGCATGAAGCCTTCGAGGATCCACACCGCCAGCGGCACGTTGAACAGGGTATGCGCCAGCGCCACCGCGATATGGGTATCGAACAGCCCGATCGATGAATAAAGCTGGAAGAACGGCAGCGCGAACACGGCGGGCGGGGCCATCCGGTTGGTCAGCAGCCAGAAGAACAGATGCTTGTCGCCGATGAAGTGGTAGCGCGAAAAGGCATAGGCGGCCGGCAGCGCCACGGTGACCGACAGCACCGTGTTCATTACCACATAGATGATCGAGTTGACGTAACCCATATACCACGCCGGATCGGTCAGAATGACCTGAAAGTTGCGCAGCGTCAGGTTTTCCGGCCACAGCGAGAAGGTGCCGAGAATCTCGGTGTTGTTCTTGAGACTCATGTTCAGCAGCCAGTAGATCGGCAACAACAGGAACACGATGTAGATAACCATCACGATGGCTGAGGTGCGGATGCGCATCACTTCACCTCCTCGCGGTCAAGGTTGGTCATCACGGTGTAGAACACCCAACTGACCAGCAGGATCACTAGGAAATACATCAGGCTGAAGGCCGCCGCCGGGCCAAGGTCGAACTGGCCGATCGCCATTTTCACAAGGTCGATCGACAGAAACGTGGTGGCATTGCCCGGCCCGCCGCCGGTCACGACGAAAGGCTCGGTATAGATCATGAAACTGTCCATGAAGCGCAGCAGGATCGCGATCAGCAGCACACCTTGCATCTTGGGGAGTTCAATGTAGCGAAACACCGCCAGCCGCCCGGCCTGATCAATCTTGGCGGCCTGATAGTAAGCCTCGGGGATGGATTGCAGCCCGGCGTAGGACAGAAGGGCCACCAGCGAGGTCCAGTGCCAGACATCCATCACGATCACCGTGGCCCAGGCGTCGATGGCGTCGCTGGTGTAGTTGTAATCAACCCCAAGCGCTGCCAGCGTGTGCCCCAGCAGGCCGATATCGACCCGGCTGAAGATCTGCCAGATAGTGCCCACCACGTTGAACGGAATCAGCAGCGGCAGCGCCATCAGCACCAGGCAGACGCTTGACCAGAAGCCGCGCTTGGGCATGTTGAGGGCCACGAAGATGCCCAGCGGCACCTCGATCACCAGAATGATCACCGAGAACAGCATCTGCCGCCACAGCGCCTCGTGCAGTCGGTCCGAGGTAATCATTTCCTGAAACCACTCGAGCCCCGCCCAGAAGAACACGTTGTTGCCAAAGGTATCCTGCACCGAATAGTTGACCACCGTCATCAGCGGGACCACCGCCGAGAACGCCACCAGCACCAGCACCGGCAACACCAGAAACCACGCCTTGTTGTTGAGGGTCTTGTCCATCACGCGGCCCCTTCGGATATGCGCCAGTCGTCGGCATAGACGTTGATCTTGTCGGGCTGAAAGGCGACGCGGGTCAGGTCGGCACCGATTTCCGCCCCTTCGCGGGTGATCAGGTTGAAGGCGGCACCGGCGACCTCGCCGCGCACGATGCGGTGGCGGCCCACGTCCTCGACGCGCTTGAGGGTGAAGGGCAAGCCCGCGCCTGCGGTCAGGGTGACAAATTCCGGGCGGATGCCGATCTGGATGCGCCCGCCAGGGGTGCCGTAGCCCGCCCCCAGCGCCAGCTCGACCCCCGCCACCGTGGCGCGGTTGCCGGTCACTGCCGCGTCGAGCAGGTTCATCCCCGGCGAGCCGATGAAGTAGCCAACAAAGGTGTGCGCCGGGGTCTCGAACAATTCCTCGGGCGTGCCCATCTGCACCACCCGGCCGTCATACATCACCACCACCTTGTCAGCGAAGGTTAGCGCCTCGGTCTGATCGTGGGTGACGTAGATCATGGTGTGGCGGAACTCGCGGTGCAGCGCCTTGAGCTGGGTGCGCAACTCCCATTTCATGTGCGGGTCGATCACCGTCAGCGGCTCGTCGAACAGGATGGCGTTGACATCCTCGCGCACCATGCCGCGGCCCAGGCTGATCTTCTGCTTGGCGTCGGCGGTCAGGCCGCGCGCCTTGCGATCAAGCTCGGCCTCCATGCCGATCGTGCCCGCGATATGATCGACCCGCGCCTTGATGTAGGCCGCAGCCATGCCGCGATTGCGCAGCGGAAAGGCCAGGTTCTGGCGCACCGTCATGGTGTCGTAAACCACAGGAAACTGGAATACCTGCGCGATGTTGCGCGCCGCAGTGGGAGCGTCGGTGACATCGGTGACCCCGAACAGCACCCGCCCGTGGCTGGGCCGCACCAGCCCGGAGATGATGTTGAGCAGCGTGGTCTTGCCGCAACCCGAAGGCCCCAGCAGCGCGTAGGCGCCGCCGTCGCGCCAGACGTGATCCATCTCCTTGAGGGCAAAGTCCTGCTCGCCCTGCGGCTGGGGCAGGTAACTGTGGGCAAGTCTGGCAAGGGTGATTTCAGCCATGGGTCCCTCAGGCTGCCAGCGCGTAGGCGGCAGGTGCGGCAAGTGCGCCGGATTCGTCGAACAGATAGACATGGGTCGGATCAAGCCAGACCGACAGATGGCTGTCCGTCGGCAGGTTCTGCACCCCCGGCACCATCCCGACCCAGCGATCCGCGCCGTAGTGCAGGTGCAGAAAGGTTTCCGCCCCGGTGATCTCGGTCGCCTCGAGCCGGCAGGGCAATTCCACTTCCGCCCCGGCGTGACGGGCGAGCGCCAGATGGTTGGCGCGAAAGCCGGCAAGATAGCGCCCGTCCGGAAGATCGAACTGCGCCCCTTCGGCGGCGGCATGGGCGCTGCCGCCAAAGCTGATCCGGTCGCCCTGCTTGGTCACCGCGACGAAATTCATCGGCGGGTCGGAAAACACCCGCGCCGTGATGGCATCTTTCGGCTGGCGGTAAACCTGGGACGTCGGCCCGAACTGGGTGATCCGGCCCTGCCACAGCGACGCGGTGTTGCCCCCGAGCAGCAGCGCCTCTTCCGGCTCGGTGGTGGCATAGACGAAGATCGCGCCGGAGGATTCAAATATCTTCGGGATCTCGGCGCGCAATTCCTCGCGCAGCTTGTAGTCGAGATTGGCCAAGGGCTCGTCGAGCAGCACCAGCCCGGCCTCTTTCACCAGCGCCCGCGCCAGCGCGCAGCGCTGCTGCTGGCCACCCGACAGCTCGAGCGGCTTGCGCGCCAGCATCGGGGTAAGCTGCAGCATGTCGGCGGTGGCATGCACGGCGCGGTCGATCTCGGCCCGGCTTTTGCCCATCAGCCGCAGCGGCGAGGCGATGTTGTCGTAAACGCTCATCGCCGGGTAGTTGATGAATTGCTGATAGACCATCGCCACCTTGCGGTCCTGCACCCGCACCCCGGTGACATCGGTGCCATTCCAGAAAATCCGCCCGCTGGTCGGCGCGTCCAGCCCCGCCATCAGCCGCATCAGGCTGGTCTTGCCGGCAAGGGTCGGGCCCAGCAGCACGTTCATGGTGCCGCCTTCCAGCCGCAGATCGGTGGGGTGGATCTGCACCCGCCCCTCGAGCGCCCGCGACACCCCTTGAAATTCCAGTGCCATCGCTACCCCCTATTCCGCCGCCGGGCTGAGAGCCCCGTGCTGCGCCACCATGAAGGCATCAAGCGCGGCGATCTGCGCTTCGGTCAACCGCAGCCCCAGCTTGCTGCGCCGCCAGACCACATCCGCCGCCCGTCGCGCATATTCGTGCTGCATCAGCCAGTGTAGCTCAGTTTCCGACAGCGTGGCGCCAAAATCGCGACCCAGATCGGCGGCGCTTTTCGCCCCTGCCAGCACCTGCGCCGCCTCGGTGCCATAGGCGCGGATCAACCGCCCCGCCCAGTAATCGGTCAGAAACGGATAGCTGGATTTCAGCCCAAGCGTTAGCGCCGCCACCCCGTCATGGGGAAAATCGCCGCCCGGCAGCGCCACGCGCGCGGTCCATGCCCCCCTTTCGCTTGGTAGGTAAGGGGCAAGCTTGGCCAGCGCGTTTTCCGCCAGACGGCGATAGGTGGTGATCTTGCCGCCGAACACGTTGAGCAGCGGCGGCCCGTTGGGATCAAGGCTCAGGACATAATCACGGGTCGCGGCAGTCGCCGACTTGGCCCCGTCGTTGTAAAGCGGGCGCACCCCGGAATAGGTCCAGACAATGTCGGCGCGGGTCACCGGGCGGGCGAAATACTGTGACACGAAGGTGCAGAGGTAATCCTGCTCGGCTTCGGTGCAGACCGCATCAAGGGGCGAGCCGTGGTGATCCTGGTCGGTGGTGCCGATCAGGGTGAAATCCTGCTCGTAGGGAATCGCAAAGACGATCCGGCCATCGGTGCCTTGGAAGAAATAGCAGCGGTCCTGGTCGAACAGGCGGCGGGTCACGATGTGGCTGCCGCGCACCAGCCGCACCCCTTCGCTCGAGTCGATCCGCGTCACGTTGCGGATGATGTCTTCCACCCAGGGGCCGCCCGCATTGACCAGCGCCCGGGCGGTATGCTCGACCTGACCGCTGGCGCATTCGGTGGTGATGCGCCACAGATCGCCGTCGCGCCGCGCCGAGATCACCTTGGTGCCGACCAGGATGCGCGCCCCGCGCGCCGCCGCGTCGCGGGCATTCAGCACCACCAGACGGCTGTCCTCGACCCAGCAGTCGGAATACTCGTAGGCCTTGCGGAACTTGGGCTTGAGCGCTGCTCCCGCCGGGTCGCTTGCAAGGTCTATGGTGCGGGTGGCGGGCAGGATCTTGCGCCCGCCCATGGTGTCATACATCAGAAGCCCCAGCCGGATCAGCCAGGCCGGACGCCGACCGCGCATCCAGGGCATGAAGAACGACATCAGCTTGGAGACCGGCGTATCGCTCTCGAACCGCATGTCGGGGTGGTAGGGCAGCACAAAGCGCATCGGCCAACTGATGTGCGGCATCGCCACCAGCAGGGTTTCGCGTTCCTCCAGCGCCTCGCGCACCAGCCTGAACTCGAAATATTCAAGGTAGTGCAGCCCGCCATGAAACAGCTTGGTCGAGGCGCTCGAGGTGGCCTGCGCCAGATCGCCCATCTCGGCCAGCGTCACCGACAGCCCCCGCCCCGCCGCGTCGCGGGCAATGCCGCAGCCGTTGATCCCGCCGCCGATGACGAACAGATCGACCGCCGATGCTGAGGTATCAATCGGACTCACGCCCCTTCCCCCCCGTAAGGCAACGCCGATGCTGGCGGTTTCCGGTCAAGCTGTCAAAGACTATTTTCGCTTTTGCGCGATTTGTCATAAACCGAATATTCGCGCGCTGTGACGCAACGTCAATTTCTTGCCGCGTTCTTGCTGCGTTCCTGCCGCGGCGAATTTCGATTTGATCAAAATCGGCAGGCATTGCAATAAGGTGAAAATCCGCGCAATTTGGAATTTGCTCGGAGGGGGGTAGATCGTGGCACTGAGTTTCCGGCAGTCCGAAATCCTCGACATCGCCCGGACCGAGGGTCGGGTGGTGGTCGAGTCGCTGGCCGACCGCTTTGGCGTGACGCTTCAGACCATCCGCCGCGATCTGACCGAACTGGCCGAGGCGGGGCACCTGGACCGGGTGCATGGCGGCGCGGTGGTGCGCACCGGCGTCAGCAACATCGGCTACGAGGAACGCCGCCGGATGAACGATGTCGCCAAGGCGGCGATCGGGCGGGCCTGCGCCCAGGCGATTCCCGACAACTGCTCGATGATCCTGAACCTTGGCACCACCACCGAGGCCGTGGCGCGCGAGTTGTTGAACCACAGCCAGATTACGGTGGTGACCAACAACATGAATGTCGCCAACATCATGGTGGCCAATGCCTCGTGCGACATCATGGTGGCCGGGGGTGGCCTGCGGCGCAGCGACGGCGGGTTGGTGGGCGATCTGACGGCGCAGTTCTTTCAGCAGTTCAAGGTCGATTACGCCATCATCGGGGCGTCGGCGCTGGACCATGACGGCGATCTGCTGGATTTCGATCTGGCGGAGGTGCGGGTAAGCCAGGCCATCATCCGGCAGGCCCGCCGGGTGTTTCTGGTGACGGATGCATCGAAACTCGCGCGCAGCGCGCCGGTGCGGCTGGCCTCGCTGGCCGAGATCGACACCTTCTTCACCGACGCGCCCCTACCCGAAGGCCTGGCACGCAAATGCGCCGAATGGGGCACCACGGTGCAAGTCGCCGAGCCGCGGGCGGGCGCTCAGCGGGCCTGACGGCCCTTCTCTTGGCCAGGCGCAAAGCGCGCGGCAGGCACACGCCGAGTCGTCGGCCCGATTCGAGCACTTGATCTTTCCGGGCCCGGCAGCATAGCTGCGAGCTGCCCCGCAAAAGAGACCCGATCATGTTTGACATCCTGTTCGCCCTGCCGCCGGAGCGGTTTGCCGCGTTTCTGGCGGGCGCGCTGGTGGTCAACGTCGCGCCGGGGGCGGATGCGCTGTTCGCCACCGCCTGCGGCCTTCAGGGCGGACCAAGGGTCGGGGCGGCGGCGGGGCTGGGGGCCGGGGTCGGGGTGGTCTGGCATGTGACGCTGGCCGCCCTTGGCGTATCAGCCCTGATCGCGCTTTATCCCCAAGCGCTACAAGTGGTGCGCTGGGTCGGGGCGGGATACCTTGCCTGGCTGGCGTGGAAGGCCTGGCACGCGGGCACCACAGGGGCCGGGCGCGGCGTGGTGTCGATCGGGCGGGCCTTCCTTCGCGGTGTGCTGACCAATATCCTGAACCCCAAGCCGGTGCTGTTCGTGCTGGCCTTTCTGCCGCAGTTCGTCGATCCCGCGGTCGGGCCGGTCTGGCAGCAAATCGTGGCGCTGGGCGCGGTGTTCGCGCTGGGGGGCACGTTGGTGACAATGGCCTACGGCGCGCTGGCCGGCCTTGCCGGGCAGGCGGTGAGCGCGCGGATGGCGGCGGTCAACAAGGTGGCCGCCGTGCTGTTCGGTGGCCTTGCGGCAAGACTGGTCCTGGAGTGACACCCGATGCTGCCGCCCCCCCGGTTTGCGCCATGACCGACTACACCTACGCCCCGCCCGACACCCCGCTGTGCATCCTGAATCGGGATGCGCAGCTGCTGGTGGTGGACAAGCCCGCCGGGCTGCTGACGGTGCCAGGCAAGGGCGAAGCCAAGGCCGACTGCCTGATTGCCCGCCTGCGCGCCGCGTTCCCCGAGGTGCTGCTTGTGCACCGGCTCGATACCGACACTTCGGGGGTGATGGTGTTCGCGCTGACCAGGGGCGCGCAGGGCAACCTTGGTCAGCAGTTTGAGAAGCGCCAGACGAAAAAGATCTACGTGGCCCGCCTCGCCGGTCGGCTCGAGCCGCGCGAGGGCCGGGTGGACCTGCCGCTCTGCGTCGATTGGCCCAACCGGCCGCGCCAGCACGTCAACTTCGAGTCCGGCCGCCCCGCCCGGACCGACTGGCGGGTGATCAAGTATCTGGCCAATGAGACCCGGGTGCAGCTTACCCCGCTGACCGGGCGCAGCCACCAGTTGCGGGTGCATATGGCCGAGCTTGGCCACCCGATCCTGGGCGATCCGCTTTACGCCGAAGGGGCGGCGCGCGCCTGGCCGCGCCTGATGCTGCACGCCGAAAGCCTGCGCATCCGCCATCCCGAGACCGGCAAGAGCCTGACCTTCCGCGCCCCCTGCCCGTTCTGACGGGGTGCACCCTTGCCCCTGCTCGCGAGTTGCATTCGCGGATGACCCGCGTCATATACCTTTGGTCCTCTTGCGGAGCGCCTGATGAACTATCTCGACTTTGAAAAACCGCTGGCCGAAATCGAGGGCAAGGCGGAAGAGTTGCGGGCGATGGCGCGGGCCAACCGCGAGATGGATGTCGAAAAGGAAGCGGCGGCGCTGGACCGCAAGGCCGAGGCCCTGCTGCGCGACATCTACAAGGACCTTTCGCCGTGGCGCAAATGCCAGGTCGCGCGCCACCCCGACCGGCCGCATTGCGCCGATTACATTGCGGCGATGTTTGCCGACTACACCCCGCTGGCGGGCGACCGCAACTTTGCCGATGACCACGCCGTGATGGGCGGGCTGGCGCGGCTTGGCGATCTGCCGGTGATGGTGATCGGGCACGAGAAGGGCAATGACACCAAGACCCGGATCGACCGCAACTTCGGCATGGTCCGGCCCGAGGGTTACCGCAAGGCGATCCGGCTGATGGATCTGGCGCATCGCTTCGGTCTGCCGGTGATCACCCTGATCGACACCCCCGGCGCCTACCCCGGCCTTGGCGCCGAAGAGCGCGGTCAGGCCGAAGCGATTGCGCGCTCGACCCAGAAGTGCCTCGAGATCGAGGTGCCGCTGATCGCGGTGATCATCGGCGAGGGGGGCTCGGGCGGGGCGGTGGCGTTCGCCACGGCCAACCGCATCGCGATGCTGGAACACGCGATCTACTCGGTCATTTCGCCCGAGGGATGTGCCTCGATCCTGTGGAAGGATGCCGACAAGACGCGCGAGGCCGCCGAGGCGCTGCGCCTGACGGCGCAGGATCTGCAAAATCTGGGCGTGATCGACCGCATCATCACCGAACCCGCCGGCGGCGCGCAACGCGGGCGCGAAGCCACGATCGCTGCGGTCGGCAAGGCGATCGAGGCGATGCTGGCCGAGCTGGCGGGCAAGACCCCGGCCGCCCTGGTCAAGGAGCGGCGCCAGAAGTTCCTTGACATGGGGGCCAAGGGGCTGGCTGCCTGAGGCAGGCGCGACGGCATTTTAAAAAAATCCGATTGTTTTCGTCGCCAATGGGTAAGGTTCTCTGAACCCTCGTCGCCGAGCATCGCCGGGCAGAGCTTGCCGGGCGGAATGACGATGAGCGATTCGCATGACCACGATGACGACGATGACGATGACGATGATGACGACGATGACGACGATGACGATGATGACGATGATGACGATGATGACGACGATGACGATGATGACGATGATGACGACGATGACGATGATGACGACCATCCACTGCCCTGTTTCACGGCGGGCACGCTGATCGCGACCGCGGCCGGTAACCGGCCGGTGGAAAACCTCGCGGTCGGTGATCCGGTCTGGACGCTGGATGCGGGCTTGCAACCGATCCGATGGATCGCGCAGCGCTCGGTCACACTTGCCGATCAGCAGCGCGATGCCCGGCTCTGCCGGGTGGTATTCGAGCCCGGCGCACTTGGTCCGGGTGTTCCGGCCCAGCGGCTGGCGGTCTCAAGGCAACATCGGATCTGGTGCGGCGATTGGCGGGCCGGACTTTATTTTGGCCAGCCCGAGGTTCTGGTGGCGGCAAAGGATCTGGTGAATGGCGGCCTTGTGCATGTTGCTCCACCGCAAGCGGCGGTGACCTACGTGCATTTCCTGCTCGACGGCCACCAGATCGTGCGCTCGAACGGCGCGCTGACCGAAAGCTTCTTTCCTGCCGCCCTGTCACTTGGCGCGGTGGACGGCGCCGCGCGCGAGGAACTGTTCACTTTGTTTCCCGATCTGGCAACCCTGCGCCTTGCTTTCCCCAAGACCGCCCGCCCGGTGCTGCGCGGGCGAGAGGCGCGGCTGGTGGCGTAAGGGTGACCCGGCCCGGTGCGGTTGCGGAGCGGTAAACAGGCCCACGACGGCGCAGCCTTCCCGCTTGCGCAGCCGACGCGGGCCTGCGTTTCGCGGGGTCTCAGGTCGGATCTTGCTGCGCCCGCTGTGGTTGCCGGTCGAGAACCGCGCGAATGTTGGTTGTGCCCTGAGGCGCGTCGCCCGACCCGAGCAGGTCGGGCGCTTCGGTGCGGGTTACGATCCGCCTTGGGTGCGGCGGTTGTCGGGGGCGTTGCCCAGAACGAACACCGGCAGCTTGCGTTCGGTGACCGTCTCCAGAAACCACTGGCTCAGCTCGCGACCGACGCCGGACAGGCCGGTGCCACCGAACGGTGCCCGTTGATTCCAGTAGTTCAATGTCTCTCTGCTATTCACCGACCCCAGAGGCAGCGCCTCGCCGACCTGCCAAGCCGTGGCAAGATCACGCGTCCAGAGCGCGGCGATCGGGCAGAGACCGGTCTGATGCGCGATGCGGATCGCCTCATCCGCCGAGGCGATCTTGATGATCGGGGCGGCCGGGTCAAAATTTCCACATGCGCGATCAGCATGTCGGTGGTCACGCCCGTCACGATGGTCGCGGGGAAATAAAGCTCATCCTGCGGCCCGATCTGTTCGATCTCCGCGCCCTCCGCGCGAGCATCCTCGACATGCGCCTTGACGCGCGCCAGCGTTGCCGCATTGCACAGCGGGCCGGTCTGCATCGTCTCAAGGGCGGGGCTGCCGATCTTCAACTGGCGTGCGCGCTTCGTGAACTTCTCGACGAACTCATCATGCACCGCCTCGTGCACCAGCAGCCGCCCGGCCGAGGTGCAGACCTGCCCGGAATCGTAGAAACAGTCGTTGATCGCACCTTCAACCGCCCTGTCGATATCGGCATCGGCGAAGATGATGAACGGGCCAACGCCGCCCAGTTCCACCAAGGCGGCCGCAATGCGCGTTGCTTGGCGATGCGGCGGACGTCGCTTCCCGCCGAAGCGAATGTCGCTTTTGCGTGGCAAGCGCCGCAATCGGGGGCAGCGGAGCCGGAAAAAGGCGGCATAACGGCCTCATCGGGGCCGCTTGGGCACGATCCGGAGGGTTTGGCGATGAATGAGACAGCGGGGCGCAGGGTGCGGGGCGGCGGCGGGGCGTCACGGCGGGCGGAACGCACGGCAGTCAGTTTCGAGACCGCCCGTTTCATCACCCGCAACATTCCGAACTTCGAGATTCTGAACGCGGAAGCGCTGGCGATCATCGAGTGGAACGCCGACACCGTGCTGGAAGAGATCGGGGTGAATTTTCTCGAAAATCCCGGCGCGCTGGCCTTGTGGCGGGCGGCGGGCGCGGATGTGAAGGGCGAGCGGGTGCATATTCCGCGCGGTCTGGCGCGCAAGCTCTGCGCCACCGCCCCGTCGCGGTTCACTCAGGTCGCGCGCAACCCCGAGCGCAACGTCGAGATCGGCGGGCGCAATCTGGTGCTGGCACCGGTTTACGGCCCCCCCTTCGTGCGCGACCATGCCGGCGGGCGGCGCTATGCCACGATGGCCGATTTCCAGAATTTCGTGCGTCTTGGCTACATGTCGAAATGGCTGCATCATTCCGGCGGCACGGTGTGCGAGCCGACCGACATTGCGGTGAACAAGCGCCACCTCGACATGCTGCTGGCGCACATGACGCTTAGCGACAAGCCCTACATGGGGTCGGTGACCGAGCCCAGCCGGGCGGCGGATTCGGTGGCGATGTCGAAGATTCTGTTCGGTGCCGATTTCGTCGATCACAACACCGTGATCACCAGCCTGATCAACGTCAACAGCCCGCTGACCTTCGATTCGACCATGATGGGGGCGCTCGAGGTTTACGCGCGCGCCGGGCAGGCGGCAATCCTCAGCCCGTTCATCGTGGGGGGGGCCATGGCCCCGGTGACGGTGGCGGGAACCCTGACGCAGGTGCTGGCCGAAGTGCTGACCGGGGTGGCCTACAGCCAACTGGTCCGGCCCGGCGCGCCGGTGATCTTTGGCGCATTCGTGACCTCGATCGACATGAACAGTGGCGCGCCGACCTTCGGCACGCCCGAGGCCGCGCATATCACCTATGGTGCCGGGCAACTGGCGCGGCGGATGAACCTGCCCTACCGGTCCGGCGGGGCGTTCTGCGGCTCCAAGCTGCCGGATGCGCAGGCGGCTTACGAGAGCGCCAACAGCCTGAACATGGCGCTGCTGGCGGGGGTGAACTTCATGCTGCACGCCTGCGGCTGGCTGGAGGGCGGGCTGGTGTCGAGTTACGAGAAATTCGTGATGGACGCCGATCAGTTGGGCTGCCTGCACCATCTGGCGCAGGGGGTGCACATGGACGAGAACGGCCAGGGCATGGACGCGATCCGCGAAGTCGGCCCGGGCGGGCACTATCTTGGTTGCGCCCACACCCAGGCCAATTTCAAGACCGCGTTCTGGCGCAGCGATCTGTTCGACTACAAGCCGTTCGAGACCTGGGACGAGGAAGGGGCGCGCGACACCGAGACCCTGGCGGCCGAGCGGGTGAAGAAGATGCTGGGCGATTACCAGCAGCCGAACCTGGACCCAGGCATTGCCGAGGCGCTGGCCGATTACGTGGCGCGCAAGAAGGCAGCCGAGCCCGACGCCTTCATCTGAGCGTTTCCGGGCCGGAAACGGGCGGGGGCCGCACTTGCGGCCCCTTTTGTGTCACGCGCGGGCGTCGCGCGGCAGCAGCCGGGCTTCGGCCATCAACGCGATCAGAACCTCGATATGGCGCGACAGCGAGTAGCCGAGGTCGCCCGCCCGGCGGGTATTTTCCATCCGCTCTTCTTCGCAGAACAGTCGCGGCAAGGCGGTTTCGGGCGTCGCGTGGGCCGGGGTGTCGATCAGGCGCGCCAGGTCACGCTCGCGGTGGTAATCCTCGATGCCGAAGCGTGCGGCGCGGATCAGCAGGCGCGGGCGTTTCAGGTTGGCCAGCATGCGGCAGAAATCGGTCATGGCAGTTCTCCGGTTCAAGACTCCGGTAGATTGCATCCGTGCAACTGGGCGTTGCATTTTTGGCTTGAACAGCGCGCGGAGGTTTTGCATTTGTTTAGGTTCTGGAAACAATTATGAACCAAAGCCAGTTTATTAACGAACAGGTAACTAGGGTCAGGACTCATTGAGTTTTAGAGCCAGAAGATTACGGTTGCTGCGAGGGCGATGGCCGAGAGGAAGACCTTGGGGCATCTGTCGTAACGGGTCGCGATCCTGCGCCAGTCCTTGAGGC
>Ga0172367_10001605_pt1 | contig 32340 bp, 30 predicted proteins | sample Lak10m_FD_114542 | JGI IMG/M metagenome (GOLD analysis project Ga0172367, IMG submission 114542) | Freshwater microbial communities from Kabuno Bay, South-Kivu, Congo - kab_022012_10m | ecosystem: Environmental > Aquatic > Freshwater > Lake | place: Democratic Republic of the Congo: South-Kivu...
GCCTTCTCGGCCTTTGCCTTGGAGTCTCCAGCCTTCTCGCTGCTCTCCTTGCTTTCACGTGCCTCTCGTGCCATTTCGCGCCTACCTTTCATATCTATCTGTCTCACTCTGTCTCAACCTGCATAAATCTTTCTCACTCCCGAAGGTACGGATTACCACCGACATTGAGCCTTACAGAATTAGCCACTGGGGATAGTCTATCCGAACAGATGTTCGAATGCTATTCACCCCTTACTCGACACGCCGGATCCGACGGAGCACCCGCCAGGTGAGAGCGAGGAGAGCAAGCAGGGCAAGCCCACCCACCACCGACCAGAAGGTCAACGGCGAGCGCGTCCGCTCCGGTAGCGCCAGGTCACGACCATCGTTGGCAGGTAGCTCTGCAGCGCCAGCGACCCCCGCATGATCTGAAGGTAGGCACCTTCCCTCACGCGATGTCGGCAATCGTTTTCCCAATCCATTAGCGCCACTTTGCGAGAGCGCTATTTGTGCATCGCTTGAACAGCGCCAGGTATCTAAACCTTCTGGCCATTGATTACCGATAAGTGCTCCATTAAAGGCGCTCTCTCCATTCTTCACAAAGATGTAATCCAAGCGGTCGGTGAAAATTCCATCTCCTCCCATATCAATACTTGCCTTAAGGCGATCAGGTGCAGGACCGGCAAGAAGGGCATCTGCTCCCCAGGTAAAGTTTTTTGGATCCATCACGTCAGAGGAGATTTCCGTGAATCCTGCTCGAACCATCTTCCAATAAGCGTTGCAGGTATCGATTGCGCTCGCCGAAGTAGGTTTATTCACTTGTGCTACGCACTTTTCACTTGCCGAGGGTTGCGCTCCAGGATTGATTGACAGTGCATCTGATGGGCGCGGATCACGTGGATCGCTATTGAAATCTCCCATAACCACCACGGGCATCTTTGCCTCTTGAAGATCTTTGATGAGTTCCGTTGCTTGTTCTGCAGCGTTTGGGATTTCATTGCTATCCCAGAGCGACTCCAGGTGTGTAGTAATTGCCCGAAAGGTGCTCATACCTATCCGTAAATCAGCCCAGGTATATCCGCGATAGATCGTCATCAAAGTAGGGATGATCGAATACTTAGCTGAATACTCCGAAGTGCCAACGTCGATGATTTCCACATCATCACGAACAAGGAGCGCGTCGCTAATCGTGAAACCGCAGGCAACCCGATCCTTACTAAATAAGGGCTGAAAGGTCTTCGCATCTCTCACCATCGTCAGATAAGGAATGGGTGCAATCTCAAAACCAGGATTGACCGCCTCTTTATCTCCAACTTGCGCAACGGAAAACTTTCCTCCCCGTGCATTGAGTTCTCGAACCAGTTGAGCGAGGAAGTCATAGACCACAACTTCCTCCGAAAAAACTCCGGCGCGACAGCGCCAGATGGTGGCCTCTTGAATGCCAATTACCTGGGCGCCAGTGGCAATCAACTCTTGCGCAAGTAAGGGCGCTCGTTGCGAGAAATCAGTATCACGGACTTGATCCCACATAAATTGAGCAGCTGCGGGAAAGTTAGGGAGTTTGGCCATCGCCACTCCCACGTCGGCGCCAAGATAGATATTGCGAGAGGCAAAGATGACGCGCTCGGAACTTTGCGCGAACGTTGGTAACGGTGTGGCTAGTGCGAGCAAGAGCGGAAAGAAAAGGAACTTTCCCAGTGTCTTCATAACGAGAGGCTTGCTTCGACCTTCTCTACCGCGCCGCGGCGCGCGCTCTCAGGGACGGGCGAAAAGAATTGTGAAAGCAACCATCGCAACACCAACTCGCCACTCTCACGTGAGCAGTAGAGAACCGATTGCAAAGTCTCTCTGACTTGGCCCCACTTCTCACTCTCCGAGATTGTGACCATTCGTGCAATCAGATGGGGCTCTAATTCAGCGACCTTTCGCAAAACTCCATTATCAAAAATGTCTCGAGATAAGAGGAAGAGAACTTCACTTCGATTTGATGCGCTCTTTGCTAATTCACTCATCCGCGCAATTTCAGAGTCAAGGAGCGCATGGAGAATCTCTTCTTTATCGCGGAAATGGTTATATAAAGTCGCTCGAGCAACTCGAGAGCGATCAGCGATGGTGATCATATTTGCCTCACGTACGCCCACTTCGGAGAGTACTAAGCGCGCTCCATCGAGTAGGGCGGTACGAGTTCTGTTGCTCTGCACGAGCACAGTATTGACGTTCTTAGGCTGCGTCCTCGATATTGACGGCATCTTGCGCTCTCGTGTTGTCGAGCGCAACGATTGCAAGAGTTGGACGAGCGGCAAGCCCACCATGATTCTCGATGAGTTGTCGATGCATCGAACGCGAAACCTCAAGGAGAAGGTTAGGGATGGAGAGCGCTAGCGCACCGCAAATCGAGGCAAGCAATTCGGAGGAGGCTTCCTTCTGTCCGCGCTCAATCTCGCTTAAATAGCCGAGGGATACGCTCGAGCGTCGAGAGAGTTGGCGTAGCGTCTGCCCTTGTTCGATACGCGCACGACGAAGCGCAGCGCCGATATGGTCGCGGAGAAGAGATGGCTGGCTCACCCTCTAAGGATACGGGTAAAAGCTCCAAGTGCGCGGTCAATCGCGGCCATTCGAACCGCTTCGCGATCGCCAGGAAGCACCAGTGGCTCTGCTGTCGCACCCTCCGGGCCGGCAATTGCGATCCAGACGGTGCCAGCTGCTACCCCGCTACTGGGACCAGGGCCGGCAACACCAGTTGTAGCAATGGCCCAATCGCTTCCGAGCCTCCGTTGGACTCCCACTGCCATTGCAATTGCGACTTCCCGACTTACTACGCCATGCGCAGCAATCAATTCAGGAGCAACGGCAAGTAATTCACTTTTTATCCGCACGTGGTACGCCACGATCCCACCGATAAAAACATCGGACGAGCCGGCGACTGATGTAATCGCTCCGCCAAGCATTCCACCCGTTATCGATTCTGCGACTGCGAGAGTGTGATTCGATGTTCGCAACAATTTAATGATCTCAGAGACAGCGGCTTCCGTGATTTCGCTCATTCCTCGACCTACCTAGAACTACTCTGCGAATCAGATTTGGGAGCAGTTAACGCTTTTACGAAATACTCCAAACCAGTAAAGACGGTAATTCCAATCGCTACATACATAAAGATATCGCGTGCGGTATGGAGCGAGGCAATTAACGGCAACACATAAAAACCAGTGGCAAAACCTTGAGTAAGCGTTTTCAATTTCCCGCCACGACTTGCTGGAATGATGCGCCCTCCCAATCGCACGACAAAAATTCTGAGCGCTGTTACCGCTAATTCTCGACCAAGAATTACTGCCGTGATCCACCATGGCAACTCACCCAAAAGCGAGAGTCCCACAAGCGCCGAGCCAACCAGCAATTTATCTGCCACTGGATCGAGGAATTTGCCCAATTCAGTAATCTGCTTTCGCGATCTAGCTAATCTCCCATCGAGCATGTCGGTCATGCCCACAATAAAGAAGCCCCACCAAGCAATGATGCGCCATTGCGGGTCATTGCCAGATTTATACATTAAGGCGGTAAAGCAGAGTGGAATAAGTGCGATCCGAATGATGGTAAGTGCGTTGGGAAGGTTAAGCATTGATTTAAATGGTTCGGGCAAGTAAATCAGCTCCATCCGATCCGATGACTTCGCCACGAATATAACTTCCTACCGTTACTTTTTCTCCGATCATGACGTCAGACTCACCTTTGAGAATCCGCGTACTGCCATCGACCTCAGGACCTTGATGAGCGGCTCGCCCCTCCAACTCGTCCGCATCTTCTATGAGAATGAGTACCTCTTCGCCAACGCGCGCTGCTGCGCGTTCACTGATCATTTGGTCGGCAAGGGCCGCGCACACATCCACCCGCTCTTGAATCTCCTGTGCGCTCAATTGGCCATCAAGTTTCTGGGCTTCGGTCCCCTCTTCATCGCTATAGCCGAAGATGCCAATCGCATCTAATCGAGCAAGTGCGAGGAAATCTAATAAGGTCTGGAAATCTACTTCACTCTCCCCAGGAAAACCCACGATGAAATTGGAGCGAATTCCAGCATGGGGAGATTTCGCTCGAATCGAGCCAATCAACTCAAGAAATTTATCTTTATCTCCAAAGCGACGCATGCTCCGCAAAGTCGATGCACTTGCATGTTGAAAGGAGAGATCAAAGTAAGGAGCGACTTTTTCAGTGCTGACAATCGCGTCGATGAGGGATGGCCGCATCTCTGCTGGTTGTAAGTATGAGGTCCGAATTCGCTCGACACCATCTATTTGTGCAAGCTCTGGAAGTAACTTCTCGAGCGCTTGCAGATCACCCAAATCTTTACCGTATGAAGTGGTATTTTCACTCACCAAGAAAAGTTCTGACACTCCCTCATTTGCTAGCCAGAGCGCCTCTGAGTAAATCTCATCAGCAGGTCGGGAGATAAAAGCACCACGAAAATAGGGAATAGCACAGAATGAACATCGTCGGTCGCAACCCGAGGCGATCTTCAATGGGGCAACAGGTGATTTCTCAAGACGTTTCCGTAACGTCCGTTCGCCCACTCCCGATTTATTTCGGAGCACCTGTCGCTCTGCTGGTGCAATCGGTAACAAAGTCCGGCGATCTTGAGGATGATGCGCCTCGACATGGCCACCGGAGAGGATCGTTTGGAGCCTGTCCGAAATAGCCTCGTACTGATCGAAGCCAAGTACCGCATCTGCCTCAGGAAGCGAAGCCGCTAGTTCCTTCCCATACCGCTCTGCCATGCACCCAATGGCTACAACCTTCTTGATCCCGCTTTTGCGGAGAGAATCTGCCTCCAAAAGCGCATCGATGGAATCTTTCTTCGCACTTTCAACGAAAGTGCAGGTATTTACTACCGCAATATCTGCTTGCGCGGAATCGGTAACAAGTTCCCAGCCATCTGCCGCTAGGCGACCGGCCACCTCTTCAGAGTCGACTTCGTTACGCGCGCAGCCCAAAGTAACGAGCGCAACTTTTTTCATACGATAAAAGTACTACTAACCTTGAGAATTCTCGGCATCTGGCGTGAACTCTAAGCGCACTACCTCACCAATGCCACCAGCAATTCCCCGATCAACTCCATTTACATTGATGGAGACCGCACCCGCATTTCCGATAACAAGACGAAGTACTTGAGGATCAGTGAATTCACGGACCTCGCCCTTTTCAATTTGACCAGTGAAGAGCGAACTTCCATCTGCTGCAGTTACTGATATCCAGGAATAACTCTTCACCACTGTCAGACGGACTATGACTGGCTCATCGGCTGAAGCAACTGCAGGAAAGGATTCTGATTGATTAGGAGAGGCGCTAGTACTCGCCCGCTCCGAATTGGACTGCGGCGCCGTAATATTTTCTGGAGCACTCGTTAATTGATTACTCACAACAACGGCTGCCAAGAGCCCGACCGCTGCAACACCTGAGAGCGATTTCCAACTGACGGTGATACGTCGATCGAGATTTTGGGAGGTTGCTTGAGCCAAATCATCGAGGGCCGTCTCTGCAACGCCAAACTCTTTATCAAATATCTCTAAGAGATAGGTGCTATCAATTCGGTAGAGATTAGTGAGAACGCGGATATGGCCACGGGCGTACACATCGCCACCACACAGTGAGAAGTCATTCCGCTCAAGCGCTGCTACCAAACTCGAACGTAGCTTGGTCTTTTCAGCTACTTGCTCCAGTGAGAGTCCAGCCGCGTTACGAGCGGCTAATAGATCTGAGCCAATTGACCTATCTGGTATATCTGACATTTCTCACCTCCCTGGGGGAATCAGGACGATAAGGGTAAGTCCAGCAATGTGCGGTGGACAAGTCCTGCGAAAATTAACTTCGGAGCGAGGCAAGAACCCCTGGTAGCTCCTCTGCTGAGATCAGCACTTCGCGCGCTTTCGAGCCTTCACTTGGTCCGACAATCCCCCGACTTTCCATCAAATCCATCAATCGCCCTGCCTTGGCAAATCCAACGCGTAATTTTCGTTGCAACATCGAGGTTGATCCAAATTGAGTTGAGACCACAAGTTCTGCCGCCTGTAGAAGTAAATCTAAATCATCTCCGATATCTGAATCGATATCACTTCGTTTATTGACTGGGGCCGTGACATCTTCGCGATACTGCGCCTCCCGTTGGTTCTTCACATGGGAGACAACGGATTCGATTTCACGCTCAGAGACATATGCACCCTGCACTCGCATCGACCTACTTGCCCCCATCGGAATAAATAAGCCATCACCTTGCCCAACGAGTTTCTCTGCTCCCGAAGCATCAAGAATTACGCGACTATCGGCGAGACTGCTTGTAGCAAAAGCTAGCCGCGAAGGAACGTTAGCTTTGATAAGTCCAGTGACTATGTCCACACTTGGGCGTTGCGTTGCAAGGACTAAATGAATTCCCGCGGCGCGAGCAAGTTGAGTGATTCGCACAATGGAATCTTCCACATCTCGAGGAGCAACCATCATCAAATCTGCCAATTCATCGACGATGACAAGTAGATATGGATATGGCTTCAACCTTCGCTGGCTGCCTGGGAGCGGTTTTAACTTTCCGGCTTTGACTGCCTTGTTGAAATCATCGATATGCCTAAAACCAAAATTCGATAGGTCGTCGTAACGGTTATCCATCTCTTTAACTACCCAGGCAAGTGCATCGGCTGCCTTTTTCGGATTGGTGATAATTGGTGATATGAGGTGTGGAATACCTTCATATGCATTTAATTCCACACGCTTGGGGTCAACGAGAATCATCCGCACTTCATCAGGGGTCGAGCGCATGAGAATCGAAGTGACCAAAGAGTTGATCATGCTGGATTTTCCCGAACCAGTAGCGCCAGCCACGAGTAAATGTGGCATCTTGGCTAGGTTTGCACAGATGAAATTACCTTCAACATCTTTACCCAAACCAATGACAAGCGGATGCTGCTCATTTGCAGCTACTTGCGAGCGAAGGACATCGCCAAGGGCGACTACCTCGCGGTCGGCGTTGGGAATTTCGATACCCACTGCAGATTTCCCTGGAATCGGACTTAAGATACGAACATCACTACTTGCCACTGCATAGGAGATGTTCTTACTTAAGGCAGTGATCTTTTCAACTTTGACCGCGTTACCCAACTCGACTTCATATCGGGTCACTGTTGGCCCGCGCATCACGTCGGTGACTTCGGCATCAATATCGAACTGAGCAAATACCTCGTGGAGAGCTGCTACGACAGTCTCGTTAGCTTTTGTCCTTCCTTTGGTGGCTGGAGAGCTTTTCAATAAATCAGCAGCGGGGAGAATGTAATCAAGCATCTCTGATAATTCCAACTGTTCTGCTTCAGTTAGCGCAGGTTGCACTGCCGGGGCCGGAATCGGTGGTTGGGTGACTAGTTGAGTGGAATGGTTCATTAACTGGGTTTGCTCAATCCCATCCTCATCACCATCGACCTCCACCACTTCATCCGCTGCTTCGTCGAGATCCTGTTCATCCTCTTGATATGCAATCACTGGCGTTTCGAAAGGTTCATTCTCGCTAATCTCAAAATCTTCCTCATGATCCTGTTCGCGACGGAGCCTACGTGCCTCTAATTGATTTGCCGCAGCGCTTGATGCACCTTTGAAGAGCGAAACAATTTTTGCGCTGGCAACATTTAATGGAGTAGCAGTTGTCACCAAGAGACCGAAGAGAATCAGAATGAGCAAGATTGGAACTGCAACCCACGCTGTGACTAAGGCTATGAGTGGAGCAGAAATCCCATAACCGACCCATCCTCCGCCGCCGCGCATATCGGTTGCACCATCTGCAGGAATTGGCGAGTGCGCAATGATGTGTAGCAGGCTAGTAAGACCCACCACTATCGTAGAAATGCCAATCGTTATACGACCGGTTGCAGCAGATTCTTGAGGTGTGCGCAATAAACGAATACCTAAGTAGAACAAAAGTGCAGGAGTGATAAATCCAATCTTGCCGAATGCGCCGGCAACCACTGCGTAGATGAGATTCCCAAAGAAATTATCTAATCGAAACCAGATTCCCGCGCTGGAGATCAGCGAAAGGATGATGATGAATAATCCCAATCCATCTCGACGATGTGCCGGATCTAATTCTTTAGCGCCCTTTAATAAGAAACGAATAGCGCCACCAATCGCAGAGGCAATGGCGAGCCAGATTTTCCCAATGGTGCCGCGCAATCCCTTGCCGCTTCGGGCAGGGGAATTCCCGGATTTCTTTGCGCGCGCCATACCCAAGAGGGTAAATCCTCGATAAACAGCGGGCTGTGAGGCGCGCCGATTGGAAGTTGCCTCAGACCTCGATGACTACTGGGACGATCATTGGGCGACGTCGATGTTCGCCTCCGACCCATTTTCCGACAACGCGACGAACTGTTTGCGAGAGTTGATGTGAACCTGTCACTCCACTTGCTACAGCCTCAACAAGAGATTCGACGATTCGTTCGCGCACCTCATCGAAGAGTGATTCATCTTCAGCAAAACCGCGTGCATGTATATCTGGGCCAGCAACAATCTTCCCAGTCTGCGCCTCTATTACAACGACTACTGAGATGAAGCCCTCTTCACCAAGAATGCGCCGGTCTTTCAAAGATGCATCAGAGATATCGCCAATGCTCGAACCATCTACATAGACGTAACCACACGGCACAGCTCCCACAATCGATGCCTTGTGGTTGATTAAATCGACTACCACGCCATCTTCAGCTAGTAGCACGTTCTCACTTCGCACGCCTGAGGATTTCGCAATCGCCCCGTTAGCGCGCAAATGACGCCATTCACCATGAATGGGAAGGACATGCTTTGGTTTGACGATGTTGTAGCAATAGAGAAGTTCACCTGCCGCAGCGTGACCAGAAACGTGTACCAGTGCATTAGATTTATGAACTACTTTCGCACCACGACGTGTCAGTTCATTGATCACTCGATATACCGCATTCTCATTTCCCGGAATAAGCGAAGAGGCGAGGATTACGGTGTCGCCGTAGCCGACCTTTATATTGTGATCTCCATACGCCATTCGCGAGAGCGCAGCTAACGGTTCGCCTTGGGAACCAGTGCAAACCAACACCACATTATCGCCGAGGCTATCGACATCCTTGCTCTCAACAATCAATGATGGTGGGACATGTAAATACCCTAACTCCTCGGCTACTCGTATGTTACGAACCATAGATCGGCCGATGAATGCCACCTTCCGATTGTGATTCATTGCGGTATCGAGCACTTGTTGGATTCGGTGAATATGTGAGGCAAAGGAGGCGACAATTATTCGTCGGTTGGTTGATGCGAAAATCCGATCGAGCACTGGCATGATCTCAGCTTCGCTCGTAACAAAACCTGGTACATCAGCATTCGTAGAATCGACCATAAATAGGTCGACCCCTTCTTGACCCAAGCGCGCAAAAGTGCGCAAGTCCGTTAACTTCCCATCAAGAGGCAACTGATCCATCTTGAAATCACCAGTGTGCAGGATGGTTCCCGCTTTAGTAGTGATCGCAATCGCCAGTGAATCTGGAATCGAGTGGTTCACGGCAACAAACTCACAATCAAACTCACCAACTCGCAACTTCTCTCCGGCCACTACTTCTTGCGTTAACGGAGTTATGCGGTGCTCCTTCAATTTCTCTGTTATAAAGGCGAGGGTGAGTTTAGAGCCGATGATTTTGATATCACCGCGCTCGCGCAGTAGGTACGGGACCGCGCCAATGTGGTCTTCGTGTCCATGTGTGAGAATCACCGCTTCCACATCTGCCAAACGATGTCGAATGTAAGAGAAGTCCGGAAGGATGAGGTCGATTCCCGGTTGATTCTCTTCAGGGAAGAGAACACCCACGTCAACAATCAAAAGCTTTCCATTATGTTCAAAGACGGTCATATTTCGACCGATCTCCCCTAAGCCGCCTAGAGCGACTATTCGTAAGCCATCTCTGGGCAACTCAGGCGGCAGCGAATATTCGGGATGGGCGTGTGTCATTAAGAATGTCTCTCTCTCATATGAGCTTTACGCGCCCATCAGTCAGATCGCGACGTAATTGCGCGATCTGTTCTGTGGTTGCATCAACAAGTGGAAGGCGAACCTGTCCACCCGGTAAGCCCATCAACGTCAAAGCAGCTTTGGTAAGGATCGCACCTTGGGTACGGAAGGTGCCGGTATAAACGGGAAGTAGTTCCTGATGAAGTTCAAGCGCTCGTTCGCTCTTGCCTGCAAACCATGCATCGATCATCTCGCGAAGTCGAGCGCCCACGGTGTGGCCGCAGACCGATACAACTCCAACCGCACCGACCGAAAGTAATGGAAGATTGAGGATGTCATCACCGGAATACACTGGAATCCCAGATCGCTTGATTACCCAGGAGGTTTCAGCAACATTTCCTTTTGCATCTTTGAGCGCAACAATTCGCGGATGCTCAAATAGGGAGACAATCGTGTCGCTCTCAATAGGAATTCCCGTGCGGTGTGGAATGTCATACATCATCACCGGAAGAACTGTGGCATCAGCGATTGCTCTGAAGTGGGCGGCGATACCGCTTTGTGGTGGCTTGTTGTAATACGGAGTGACTACCAATAACCCATCTGCGCCAGCGTTTTGCGCTTGCTGACCTTGAATGACGCTATGCGAGGTTTCATTATTTCCCGCGCCGGCAATGACATGAATCTTCGGACCAACAACATTTTTAACTACCTTGATAATCTCAACTTTTTCTTCATCACTTGTTGTGGGCGCTTCACCGGTGGTGCCATTGACCACGATGCCATCATGTCCAGTTGAGAGTAAATGAGCAGCAATCGCCTCAACCCCTGCCCAGTCAATCTCGAGCTCCTTATTAAAAGGAGTGACCATGGCGGTGATAAGCCGACCAAAGGGGGGTGTGATCTGCATAGTGGCAAGGCTACCGCGCTGACTACCTACGGAGCCACGCGCCCTGATTTTTCAAAGGCTGCATGGGTCAAGGGCATCAGGCGAGCAAAGTCTGCTTCCATCTTCTCGGCGACCATTTCAATCTCGCGTTGAGGGTAACTCGGGAAATGCGAGCCCTCGCGGGAGGTTCGAAGTGAGAGGAAATTCATCAACGCTCGAGCATTCATCGTGACATACATCGATGAGAAGAGACCCACAGGTAGAACTGCTCGTGCGACCTCACGCGCAACACCCGCATCTAGCATCTTTTTGTACTCCGCATAAGCAGCAAGGTACGCACTCTTCATCGATGCAACCGTTAATTCATGTTGCTCATCGCTTCCATCTACATATGTGTATGCCCCAGGTTTACCTACTTGAACTAATGGACGATTTCGTGCCGGAATGTAGAAAATCGGACGTAGCTCTCGGTAACGACCGCTCTCCTCGTTATACGAGGCGATTCGATGTCGCATAAATTCTCTAAAGACGAATATTGGCGCGGAGACGAAGAAGGTCATGGAGGTGTGCTCAAAGGGGGTGCCATGGCGCTCGCGCGCGAGGAAATTGATTAGCCCCGCCGAGCGCTCAGGATCTTTTCCAATTTCATCGCGCGAAGTCTCACCTGAGGTGGAAACCCGAGCGGCCCAGATGACATCAGCATCGCTCGCACTAGATTTCACTAACTCAACGGTTACATCGTCGAGAAATACCGGTTCCATCTCTCGTTCTTCATTTGCCACGCGTCAGACCCTACCCTGAGATAGGGCAAGATACGCATATGTCCCGCGCGGTGATTCGTGACTCACTCAGTATCTCAATTGCTGTGGGCACCTACGGAGCAGCCTTCGGGGTAGCAAGCGTTACTGCCGGATTATCGATTGCGCAAACTTGCGCGCTTTCACTCTTGCTCTTTAGCGGAGCATCGCAATTTGCAGTTGCTGGAGTTCTCGGTGCAGGTGGAAGCGCAATGAGCGCAATCGCCGCGAGCGCACTATTGGCGCTACGTAATGGTTTCTATGGCGCACGCATGGCCCCCGTTCTTCAGGTTCGTGGCTTCAAACGGCTGCTTGCCGCACAAATCACGATTGATGAATCAACCGCGGTCGCTCTGGCTCATGAAGAAAAGAGTGCCAGCGATGCACGTAAAGGATTTTGGTTAACTGGTGGCGGTATCTATCTCTTCTGGAATCTTGCTACTTTGCTCGGCGCGCTCGGCGCCAATTCACTCGGCGATCCAGCGCAGTGGGGACTTGATGCAACTATCCCCGCTGCCTTCCTCGGTTTACTCTGGCCACGACTAAAAAGCAGCATCTCTCGACTCGTTGCGCTCGCTGCAATTTGCCTTGCCCTATTGCTCACACCATTTCTTTCACCAGGTTTACCAATTATTGCCTGTGTCCTCATTCCGATTATTGCTGGTTGGCGGGTGCGTACCTGATGTGGAGCGCTGTTATCGGAGCGAGCGCGTTGGCATTCGCTTTCAAATACATTGGCCAATCAATTCCTCAATCAGTGCTCACCAATCCGCGAATCGCCAAAATTGCAGACCTGATCCCTACCGCCCTCTTAGCAGGATTAGTGGCGGTGCAGACATTCGCTACCAAGACTGAACTTGTCGTAGATCAACGAATAGCAGGAGTTGCTGTAGCAGCGGTGGCGCTTTATCTACGAGCGAATTTTCTCGTTATGTTAATTGCTGCAACGCTAACCTCTGCGTTACTCCATCAGTTATAAAACTCACGATGCAAAACGGGCATGCAAACCGCCGTCGACAATCCAATCAGCGCCATTGACAAAACTAGCGTCATCCGACAGCAAGAACACGACGACTTTCGCAATCTCAGACGGCTGAGCAAAACGTTTTAACGGTTGTGGATTCAGAGCGGCGGCGCGTTGCTCAGGCTCAACGGATTGGAACCAATTTTCAAGTATTGGCGTCAACGTGTAACCAGGTGAAACGGCATTTGTTCGAATGTTATGTTCGCCCTCATCTAGGGCGAGATTTCGAGTCAATCCGATGACCCCCGACTTCGCAGCTGCATAAGGAAAGAATTTTGGGTAGGTCATCCGCGCATGGATAGAGGCAATGTTAACGATTGCACCCTTTTTCGCTGACCGCATTGCGGGAAGAACACATCGAGCGGTATGCCAGACCGATTTGAGGTCGACATTAAAAAATCTATCCCACTCCTCCGTTGTCATCTCCACTGGGTCGACGTTGGAATTGACTCCAGCGTTATTGACCACGCCATTTACCATCCCATATTTAGCAACTATCTTCTGATGCGCCTCTTCCACGCTCTTCAAATCTCCAACATCGCATTGAACAAAATAAACCTCATGACCGTCATGTCGAAGTTGTTCCGCATAACTCTCGCCAGCGTCCACTTGAATATCACCGAAGCTAACTTTTGCACCTGCAAGAGCTGCTTCTTTAACTATCGCAGCGCCAATACCTTGAGACCCTCCAGTGACAAATACATGCATATCCTTCAAGCGCATATCAGATTACTCCTAACGATGTGAGCTTCTCTTTCAATGCCGCATCGCTCGGTTCGGTTAAGTGGGTGCCATCATCGAAGACTATGACTGGAATCGAGCGCATTCCTCCATTGATTTCGATGACCTTCTCAGCAGCACTCTCATCTGCATCAACATCGATGATTGTGTAGGGCACATTCAATTCATTGAGTAATCGTTTTGATCGACGGCAATCGCCACACCAATCTGCGCTGTACATCGTAATCATCTGCACTTACCTCCCACTTTCTCCCGCAAGGTCAAGGAAATTCTCCAGCCCAAAAGTTAATCCCGGAACGTTTACTACTCTAGAGATGCCTAAAAGCACTCCCGGCATGAAACTCTGACGGTCAAGTGAATCGTGGCGAATGGTCAGGGTCTCCCCTACTCCCCCGAAGATCACCTCTTGATGTGCGACGAATCCACGTGCCCGAACCGAATGAATCGGCACGCCACCAAGATGGGCACCGCGCGCACCAACAAGGCCCTCTTTCGTGGCATCTGGCATCGGCGCGCTGCTAGCTTCGCGTCGAGCTTGCGCTATGAGTTCGGCAGTACGTTTTGCAGTTCCACTTGGCGCATCGACTTTATTCGGATGGTGTAATTCAACTATCTCTACTGATTCAAAGAGTGGAGCGGCCTTCTTTGCAAACTCCATCATCAAGATTGCGCCGAGCCCAAAGTTTGGAGCAATGAGCACTCCCACCGAAGGCTTCTTCGATAGCAGGGATTTGAGAGTTGTAATTCGAGTATCGTCAAAACCTGTTGTGCCCACTACTGCATGAATACCGTTGTTGATAACGAATTCTAAATTTCCCATCACAGCATCCGGAGTAGTGAAATCCACGATTACATCTGCTTTATTGGCAACGAGTGCATCGAGTGAATCTCCAAGATCAAGTGCAGCGACTACTTCCATTCCTGCAGCGTTGTTGACTGCAGTGACAACTGTGCTTCCCATCTTGCCGCGCGCTCCGAGAACTCCCACTCTTATTACTTCTCTCATTTCGCCACCGCCGCTGCGAACTGTGCGCTCTTCTTATAAGGACCCACGATTGCAAGGGTCGGCTGTGCGGTAAAAATTTCTGCAGCCAATTGGCTAATAGCCTTGTGATCGACAGCTCGTACAGCGGAAAGAATCTCGTCCATACTCTTAATTTCACCATAAACCAACTCGCTCTTGCCGATTCGGACCATGCGCGAGCCGGTGTCCTCTTGTCCCAAGACTAGTGAGCCAGCAACCTGACCCTTTGCCCGCTCAAGCTCCTCGTTTGAGAGGCCAGAAGCAATGACATCACCGAGCACATCTCGGAATATCGTGGTGACCTCGTTGGCTTTCTCTGGGTTACATCCGGCATAGAGCGAGAGGATTCCACCTCCTGCAAATTGTTGGATCGAGGCGTAAACCGAGTAGGCAAGACCCCGCTTTTCACGAACCTCTTGAAATAGGCGCGAGGACATTCCCCCACCAAGTGCTGAGGTCAGCACAGAGAGCGCGAACCGACGTCCATCATTCCGATCTAGGGATGGAAAACCAAGGAGAATATTTGCCTGTTCACTCTTTCGATAGATCAACCCAATCTCACCCATGCCGCGCGCACGTACTTTTGCTGTTGGTCGGAGCGCTGCAGGTTTCGCGGTGGAATCGAGGAAATCTCCAAGAAGCGCAGTAACACGCTCTACGACTCGTTCGTGCTGGACATTTCCAGCAACTGCAATGACAAGATTCTCGGGAAGATACTTTTTCTTGTAATAAGAGTGGACCGATTTGCGGGACATATTCGTAATGGAATCAATGGTCCCTAAAATTGGACGACCAATTGGGCTATCCCCATAAAGCGTCTCGGCAAATAAATCATGTACTAAATCACTGGGATCATCATCACGCATTGCAATTTCTTCGAGGACTACAGTTCGCTCGGAATCGACATCCTCGCTTCGAATCACAGAATCACGAATCATGTCGCAGATAACTTCAGCTGCGATTGAGAAGTCGCTATCGATTACTCGAGCATAAAAACAGGTGTACTCCTTGCCCGTGAATGCATTCATCTCGCCGCCAACAGCATCGACTGCGGCCGAAATATCTAACGCGGATCGAGTGTTGGTCCCCTTGAAGAGGAGATGTTCGAGGAAGTGTGAGGCGCCAGCAACGCCCGGGCTCTCATCACGTGAACCAACATTGGCCCAAATGCCGAACGCGACGCTACGAACGGTGGATACCTCTTCCGTCACGATCCGAAGACCAGACGGAAGAGTTGTCCGCGAAAGCGTCATCTCGCTATTTACTCTGGCTTATCAGCTAAGACAGGCTCTAGAGAGAGCTTGCCCTTCTCATCGATCTCACCGATGACGACCTCAATCTGGTCGCCCACCTTCATGACATCTTCGATGTTCTCGATGCGCTTGCCACCGTGCATCTTGCGAATCTGCGAAACATGGAGCAAACCATCTTTACCTGGGTAGAGAGTGATGAAGGCTCCAAAGTTAGCGATCTTCACAACAGTTCCGTTGTATTTCTCGCCGACAGAGGGAACGTGTGGGTTAGCAATCGCCATCACGCGCGCCTTAGCCGCCTCAGCTGCAGCACCTTCGTTAGACCCGATATAGATGGTGCCGTCATCTTCGATCGAAATCTCAGCGCCAGTCTGGTCCTGAATCTCGTTGATTACTTTGCCCTTAGGTCCAATCACTGCACCAATCTGATCGGGATTGATCTTCACGGTAATGATTCGTGGCGCAAGCAAGCTCATCTCATCGGGGGTATCAATCGCGCTATTCATGATTCCAAGGATGGTCAATCGCGCTTCCTTTGCTTGTAGCAACGCACCAGCAAGAACTGATGCAGGAATGCCATCGAGTTTGGTATCCAGTTGCAATGCGGTGATAAATTCCTTTGTTCCTGCAACTTTGAAGTCCATATCTCCAAAGGCATCTTCTGCGCCCAAGATATCGGTGATCGCGACATACTCGGTCTTGCCATCGACGTCATCTGAGATTAGACCCATTGCGATACCGGCAACTGGAGCCTTAAGTGGCACGCCAGCGTTGAGTAGCGCCAAAGTGGATGCACAAACCGAGCCCATGGAGGTAGAACCATTAGAGCCGAATGCTTCCGAAACCTGGCGGATCGCATAAGGGAACTCTTCGCGAGTTGGAAGAACTGGCAGGAGTGCGCGCTCAGCGAGTGCACCATGGCCAATCTCGCGACGCTTTGGCGAACCTACTCGTCCAGTCTCTCCCGTTGAATAAGGAGGGAAGTTGTAATTATGCATGTAACGCTTAGTTGTCTCTGGATTGAGAGTGTCGAGCTGCTGTTCCATCTTCAACATATTCAAAGTGGTGATTCCCATGATCTGGGTTTCGCCACGCTCAAAGAGGGCAGAACCATGGACCCGTGGCACAACCTCGACTTCAGCGGTGATTGTACGGATATCACGCGGACCGCGACCATCGATACGAACCTTCTCGCGAAGAACTCGCTCACGTACCAATTTCTTTTGGAGAGAGCGGAAAGCAGATTTCACTTCCTTTTCGCGTCCTTCGAATTCAGTCGCAAGCGCTTCAAGTAATCCACTTTCAATCTCATCGAGCTTTCCTTCGCGATCAGCTTTGGAGACGATAGTCAGCGCCTTGGCTGTCGTGTCTTTTACCTTCGCAGCAACTGCCTCAGCAGCGTCGCTCTGATACTCGAGGAAGACCGGGAATTCTGCAGTTGGCTTCGCAGCAACTTTGGCAAGTTCGAGCTGAGCTTCGCAGAGCGTTTTAATGAATGGCTTTGCGGCATCAAGACCCGCACCGACAATCTCTTCGGTTGGCGCTTGAGCGCCACCCTTGATGAGATCAATTGTGTGTGTAGTTGCCTCAGCTTCGACCATCATGATGGCAACATCATTGCCAGCAATCCGTCCTGCGACGACCATATCGAATACGGCACGCTCTAATTCAGAGTGGGTCGGGAATGCAACCCATTGATCGTCGATAAGTGCGATTCGCACGCCGCCGATTGGGCCAGAGAATGGCAATCCTGCTAATTGAGTGGACATCGACGATGCGTTGATTGCCACTACGTCATATAGATGAGCTGGATTGAGCGAAAGAACGGTAACTACGATCTGAACTTCATGACGAAGTCCTTTGACGAATGATGGACGTAGCGGACGATCGATGAGACGGCAAGTGAGGATTGCATCCTCACTTGGTCGACCTTCGCGTCGGAAGAATGAACCAGGAATGCGCCCAACTGCATACATGCGCTCTTCAACATCAACCGTTAAGGGGAAGAAATCGAATTGATCCTTTGGATTCTTGGATGCTGTGGTTGCAGAGAGCAGCATTGTGTCCTCATCGAGAGTGACTACTGCTGAACCTGCTGCTTGTCGAGCAATGCGTCCAGTCTCGAATCGAATGATTCTCTTTCCGAACTTTCCATTGTCAATGACTGCTTCTGATGAATGTACTTGTGTGTCGTGACCCGACATGGGTCGTCTCCATATCTCGCGAGCGTTGGCTATCTGCGATGGAGATCATCGATCGAAGCTGTCGGCATAAATATCCGAGAGCCACTACCGAGGACCCCAACCTATAGAGCGTGAGTTCTCGCGCTTGTGTGTGTTTGTTATCGGCGCAGGCTGAGTCGATCAACAATCGAGCGATAGCGCTCGATATCAACCTTCTCCAGATACTGGAGTAAGCGGCGACGGCGTCCAACCAAAAGCAAAAGGCCACGGCGACCATGGTGGTCGTTGGCATTACTCTTCAAATGCTCTGTGAGGTCATTGATTCGTTGTGAGAGCATCGCAATCTGCGATTCAGGGCTGCCGGTATCCACGGCAGAGTTGCCGTAGGTGGAGATGATCTCCTTCTTCTTTGCCGGAGCTAACGCCATATTCTCGTTCTCACTTTCGTCCTGATTGAGTGTCGTCTTCTTTTACTTACGCCAGATTGGGGGGCCCGTATCTCGGGCGCAATCCCTACCTGTCCGATTGCTTAGGCTACCAGCGGGCTCCCAATCAGCCCAATCAGCCCAATCAACCCAATCAACCCAATCCGCCAAATGGGCCCGCTGCCCGCGCGATCAACTCCTTGGCCTGAGCGCAATCGGCTGCCATTTGAACCAGAAGCGGTTCGAGGGCGGGAAAGGCGATTGTGGGGCGAAGAAAGGAGAGAAATTCAATGGATGCCCGCTGGCCATACAAATCTAAATCATCGCGATCAAGGGCGTAAGCCTCTACTTGGCGAGGGCGCTCACCTGGGAAGGTAGGAGGGAAGGTGGGATTGGTGCCAATCGAAATAGCTGCTGGCAACCGATCGCGCTCAACATAGAGATAACCAGCATAAATTCCATCAGGTGGTATCGCCATTCCCGTCAACTGTTCCAAGTTCGCCGTGGGATAACCGATTTCACGACCACGCTTCTCACCATGGATAACTTCACCTTGCACGAAATGCGGTCGCCCAAGGAGCGAGTGCGCTAATTCCATCTCTGCTCTCGCAACATGGCCACGTATCCGCGTAGATGAGATGGGGCCATGTTCATCGGCAAGCAACGGAACCGCCTCTGCATCAACATACTTTTTAATATCGGTGATAGTTCCGCTGGCTCGAGCGCCAAACGAGAAATTCTCGCCGACCACAACATGAGCGGCATTCAGTACATCTAAAAGTATCTCCTCAATAAAAGCATTAGGAGAGAGCGCAGCAAATTCCTTGCTGAATGTGAGCACCTCAACATCTTCCGCTCCGTGCTTCTCCAACAACTCCACTCGGCTATGAATATTAAGGAGTAACGCAGGTTGTTTCTCAGGAGCAAGAATTGCAGTGGGATGTGGATGAAAGGTGAGCGCAGTAACAGGAAGCGAGAGAGAGTGTGCGATTTCCCGAGCTCTGCCGAGTATCTTTTGATGCCCTCGGTGGACGCCATCGAAGATGCCAATCGCAACGACTGACTTACTCGATCCGTTCATGGCTCAATTCTACTTATCACCAAAATTGGTTGGGCTCGCCCACCTTTTTCTGCCAGCAAAGCAATGAACCTGCCATCTGGGGTAAAGCCAGCGCTCTTGCCATCTTTTTCACTGTGCAAATCGATGGATCGTCCATGGCTGACGCTTGCCACTTCTTGCTCGTTGAGGTCGCGTCGGAGAAAGAGTCGGGAGATCGCCAAGTCGATAGATAGTAATTGGGGACTATGTTGGAGCTCTTCTATGGAAATCGCATCTGTTAAGGAAAAAGGTGAGACGAGGGTACGGCGCAACAAAATCAAATGCCCCCCGACTGAGAGCGCATCACCTAAATCTCTAGCAATCGATCGAATGTACGTGCCAGCCGAACACTCCACGCCAATTGTCACATCGATTAATTCTGGTGCACGCACTATCTCTTTTATCTCGATGGAGAATACCGATACTCGACGCTCTTGCAATTTCACTTCTTTTCCCGCGCGCGCCAATTCATAAGCACGTTTACCGTCGACCTTGATTGCCGAATAGGTACTCGGGCGCTGATAGATCTCCCCCACTTGCTTTGCGAACGCCTGACTAATCATCTCGTCAGATATTTCCTTAAGTTCAGATGGGTTGGAGCTGATGACTTCACCGGTTAGATCATCTGTGGTTGTTCTCGCCCCGAGACGAATAATCGCTTCGTAACTTTTTCGTCCATCGGTGATGTACTGCAGTAATCGAGTTCCATTGCCCACACCGAGTACCAAAACACCAGTAGCGAAGGGGTCTAACGTGCCGGCGTGGCCAACGCGCCGTTCGCCAAGTGATTTACGTGCAATCGCTACAACATCATGGCTGGTGAAGTCAGATTCCTTGTCTATAACTAAAAAACCAGACTTCATGTCAGCAACTTTTATTGCTTGGGCTTGCGATAAGGATCGCTCTCGCCTGCATAATCTGCGCCGGTTCGTTGAGCGTCCAGCTCTAAATCACGCGCAGCGCTCTTAGCCAATAAATTCTCTAGCGTTGCCGCGCTCTCAGGAAGTGCATCAAGATGAAATTCGATTGTCGGTACCACTCGCAAGCCCAGTTCACGCCCCAATGAGGAACGAATTACTCCCTTGGCGCTTTCAAGTGCTGCAGCCGAATTCTTCCGCTCTTTTTCATCACCCAAGACAGTGTAGAAAATTGCGGCGTTCTGCAGATCTCCAGTGACACGTACATCAGTTATCGTTACAAAACCCAATCTAGGGTCTTTGATCTTGCCTTCGCAGGCGGCAGCGACAATCTCTTTGATTCGATCTGCAACCTTACGAGTACGAAATGAACGAGTGGCTCTGACCATTAGGCACGCCTCTTCTCGCGCATCTCGTAAACCTCGATGATGTCACCGCTCTTGATGTCGTTGTAGGAACCCAATCCGATACCGCACTCGAAGCCCTCTTTCACTTCAGTAGCATCATCTTTGAAGCGCTTCAACGAGGCGATGGTCAGATTGTTGCCATGAACTGTTCCCTCACGGAGGACTCGTGCCTTTGCATTACGTCGGATAAGTCCATCTTTGACCATTGAGCCAGCAATATTTCCGAATTTGCTCGACTTGAAGACCTCGCGGACTTCGGCAGAGCCCAGAACGACCTCTTCGAACTCTGGCTTGAGTAGGCCCTTCAACGCCTTCTCTACCTCTTCGATTGCCTCGTAAATCACTGAGTAGAAGCGAACTTCGACCCCTTCACGATCAGCGAATATCGCAGTTTGCGGCTCAGGTTTGACGTTAAATCCAATAACTACCGCTGAAGATGCTGATGCCAAGGTGATATCACTCTTTGTGATCGCACCCACACCACGATGGATGACACGTAGATCTACCTCAGCGCCAACATCAAGTTGGACCAGCGCATCTTCGAGCGCTTCTACTGAACCAGCGACATCTCCCTTGATGATGAGGTTGAGCGTGGTGACCTTAGATTGCTCAAGGAAGTCTTCGAGGGAGACTTTCTTTCGCGCCTTAGCAAGCGCTGCATGACGCTCGACTGCCTGTCGCTTTTCAGCGATTTGGCGAGCTGTGCGATCTTCGTCAGCAACGAGAAATGCATCACCAGCATCTGGCACTGAAGTGAATCCGAGCACTTGAACTGGACGTGAGGGGCCAGCGGCATCGACGCTCTCACCATGCTCATCGAGCATTGCACGAACTCGACCAAACGCGCCACCAGCAACGATTGCATCTCCTACGTGAAGAGTTCCTCGTTGAACTAACACAGTTGCCACTGCGCCACGCCCTTTATCAAGATGGGCTTCAATTGCCACTCCACGCGCTTCACCTGCGGCGAGCGCACGAAGATCAATTGCTGCATCAGCGGTGAGCAAAATCGAATCGACAAGTTCCGTCAGTCCCTTGCCAGTCTTCGCTGAAACATCGACGAACAAAGTGGTGCCGCCGTACTCCTCTGTGATGAGGTTGTACTCAGTAAGTTGCTGCCTAATCTTCTGTGGATTAGCACCCTCTTTATCAATCTTATTTACTGCCACGACAATAGGGACATTCGCTGCTTGCGCATGGTTGAGCGCTTCAATCGTCTGTGGCATCACCCCATCGTCTGCAGCGACGACAAGCACTGCGATATCAGTGACTTTCGCACCTCGAGCACGCATTGCGGTGAATGCTTCGTGGCCCGGGGTATCAATAAAGGTAATAGCGCGTTCGAGACCATCGTGCTCACGATGGATTTGATAGGCGCCAATATGCTGCGTGATTCCACCTGCTTCGCCTTTTGCCACTTCACTCTTACGAAGCGCATCAAGGAGAAGAGTCTTTCCGTGATCGACATGTCCCATTACCGTGACTACAGGTGGTCGTGAAGTAAGTTGCTCTTCATCAATTCCAGATAATTCAGCATCAAGGTCAATATCGAAATCCTCTAGCAACTCACGATCTTCATCTTCTGGACTGACGATTTGAATGTCATACCCCAGTTCAGATCCGAGAATGGCAAATGTGTCATCATCAACCGATTGTGTGGCTGTAACCATCTCACCAAGATGGAATAGCGCAGAGACGAGCGATGCTGCGTCGGCATTGATCTTCTCAGCAAAGTCCATCAACGTTGCGCCGCGACGCATCCGAATTACTGTTGTGCCATCACCACGTGGAATGACAGCGCCGCCAAGAGTAGGTGCGCGTAAATTATCGATCTCTTCACGACGAGTCTTTCGTGATTTCTGTTGGCGATTGGTCTTGCCACCTTTTCCACCGCGACCAAAAGCGCCGCGTGTTTGTCCAGGACCGCCACCTCGTGAACCTGGGCCACCTGGGCGTGGGCCACCAAAACTCGTTCCACTTCGCTGCGGAGCACCGCCGTAATTACCACCATCTGCGCCACCGGGGCGTGGAGCTCCATCACGGGGCGGGAAAGGTCGGCCACTGGGAACTGAACCAGGTCGTTGTCCAAATCCAGGACGCGCTCCTGGTTGTCCAGGGCGAATAGGTGCACGAGGGCCTGCTGGTCGTGGACCACCTGGACGGCCACCATCAGATGGCATAAAGGGATTATTTCCGCCGCGACTTGGTCGCGGCGCCGCTGGCCGCGGACCACCAGGAGATCCAAATGGATTATTTCCTGGGCGGGCTTGTGCAGGCTTGGGAATGCTTGTCGGTGGGTTAGTTGGAAAATTTGTTGGCGCATTACTCGGCGGCGCACTTGGACGCGGGGGTGGTACTGGCGGAACTGTTGGTGCAGGTCTCGGAGTATCGACAGGAGCTGCCGCCGCACTCTGCGCAAGATCCTGTAAATGTGGCGGAACTAATGGACCTAATTCGGCTAATAACGCGGAGATTTCATCTGCGCTTGGCGCGCCATCGCCCTTATCACTCTTTGATGCACTTGCCTTCTTCGCGCTTTTCTTCGCTGCACTCTTCTTTGCTGGCGCTTCGCTAGCGCTATCAGGAGCCGGGGTCACATTGGGGTAAAGATCGCGAACTCGACGAACGACCGGTGGCTCAAGGGTCGAAGAGGCAGACTTAACAAACTCGCCCATCTCTTGCAATTTAGTAAGAAGAGCTTTGCTCTCTAAACCGAGCTCTTTAGCGAGCTCATACACGCGGACCTTAGCCACACTTCTCCCTCTAGTTTGTGGCTAGGCGCGTATTAAACGCGCGTCGCCGCTATTGCCTTCTCATTTCAGTCGAACTACAACAGCGCTCGAGTAGAGCGCAGATGAGATGGTTTTCATGGTCTCTAGCCTACCTCATCGGGATGGATATCAATCCGCCAGCCCGTTAATCGAGCGGCCAAACGCGCATTTTGGCCATCTTTTCCGATAGCCAGAGAGAGTTGAAAGTCTGGGACGACAACTTTGGCCTGCTTACGCTCTGGGTCGACCACTTGACAACTGGTCACTCGGGAAGGCGCTAGTGCAGCAGCAATGAAGGTGGCGGGATCTTCTGACCAATTAACGATATCAATCTTCTCACCATGCAATTCATTCATCACAGCTTGAACGCGCGCTCCCATGGGTCCGATACATGAACCTTTCGGATTGACTCCAGCGCGGTGTGCTCGCACTGCCATTTTGGTACGCGCACCTGCCTCGCGTGCAATGCCCATGATTTCAACAACGCCATTTACTAACTCAGGAACTTCCAGGGCAAAAAGTTTCTTAATGAGGTTGGGATGGGTTCGTGAAAGAACAATCTCTGGCCCCTTGTTCCCTTGACGGACATCCACAATCAGCGCCTTAATCCGATCGCCATGAACAAAAGTTTCAGTCGGTACCTGTTCTTGTAATGGAATTTTGCCTTCAACCGGTCCGATATTCACGAGAATCACTTTGCTGTCGCGCCCCTGCTGAACTACTCCCGATACCAAATCGCCGATATTGGTGGAGAACTCTTGAACTATCTCAGCATCTTTCACCTCGCGGAGTTTGCCTTTGAGAGTCTTTCTAATGACCCCTGTTGCAATTCGAGGGAACTCGGGTGGTCCGATGACAGGAACTTCCTCATCATCGACAACCTTGAAGAGAGAAACCTCACCACTGGTGCGATTCATTCGAGAGCGAACCCCTGGCTCTGCCTCTTGTAATTCGCTGTAGCGCTCATCTATTGCCGACTCAATATTCTTGATGAGATCCTCGAGCGCCAAACCGTTTGCTTGAGCAAGGATAGTCAGTGATGGAATATCGACTGTCATTTAAATTCGATCTCAATCTGGGCGCGAGTGATATCCGCATAAGGCAATCGAGTGAGATCGCCTTTCTTGGACTCAATCTCAACAGCTTCCTCGTCTGAATGACCAATTCGACCCGTTACTTTCTCTCCAGATTTCTTAACCAGCGCAACTAAGCGACCGTGATTCTTGGCCCAATGTCGAGGCAGTGTGAGCGGGAAATCCACTCCGGGCGAGGAGACTTCCAGAGTGAAAGCCTTCTCACCTAGTAGCGCAACCGTGTCCAAAATGGCAGAAATTGGTTTAGTAACCGCAGTGACTTCATCAAGAGAGAGTGGGGTTTGGGGATTTAAAGAATCCACGAGCACGCGAATCACTCGATGTTTGCCAGCGGTGGTTATTTGCAACGCTTCCAGGAAGAGATTTGCCTGTAAAACAATGGGGGCAATCGCCTCTTTGATCGCACTTTCGACTGAGGTCATTTCACTCTCTCCCTATGAAGTTATGGGAGAAGCCTACCGCACTCTAGAGCAAATTAACTACCGCTTGAATCTCTGTAATTGCGCTCGATAGTGAAATTTCATTCTTCGTATTTGTCCAACGATTACGTACTTCGATTACTCCGTTTACCAAACCTTTGCCAACAACAACGATTACCGGGATGCCAATCAACTCGGCATCTTTAAATTTGACGCCAGCGCTGGGATCTCGCCGATCATCGACAAGAGTACGGAGCCCTGCGCGCTCTAGTTCACTTCCGATTTCGAGAGCTTTTGTAAATGGTTCATCATCCTTGCCAGTTGCCACAATATGGACATCGGCTGGCGCGACTTCGCGCGGCCACTTCAAACCGATTTCGTCATGAGTTTGCTCCGCGATTGCCGCAACGGCTCGAGATATTCCAATTCCGTAAGAGCCCATAGTGACAACTACCGGTTTCCCATCTTTATCCAACACTGTTAGGTCGAGGCTTTGCGCATATTTGCGACCTAGTTGGAAGATATGTCCGATCTCGATTGCACGATCAATCACCACAGGAGTATCACATCGAGGACATAAATCCCCTGCACGTACTTCAGCAGCTTCAACATAGTGATCAATAGTGAAGTCTCGCCCTTCGGTGACAAAGCGTGCATGCTTATTCGCCTGATTAGCGCCAGTTATCCAATGTGATCCAGCGTGAATCCGTGGATCGGCATAGAGGGTGATTCCAAGGCGTTTTGCATCTTGTGGGCCGACATATCCTTTGACGAACTCTTTTCGCTTACTGAAATCCTCATCGTCAAATAAGCGAAGTTCTTGAATTCCAGGGAGATTTGCTTGAAGGCGTTTGAGATCGACTTCTCTATCTCCTGGGACAAGCACACAAATCGCCTGATCATCTGCAATCAAAAGAATATTCTTCAAGGTATCAGCTGCGGTGATATTTGCTTGATACTTTGAATTCATCACTTCGACCAGCGATTCGATGGTTGGAGTGTTTGGCGTATCGAGCACTTCAATTGCTGGTGGTGTATCGAATTTTTGTGGCAACACCTTCGTGGACATCGCCTCTACATTTGCTGCAAAACCGCATGAGTTACAGAGCACATAGGTATCCTCGCCAGTATCGCAAGGAGCGAGGAACTCTTCGGAGGCTGAGCCTCCCATTGCTCCAGACATCGCCGAGACGATGGAGTATTTCAATCCAAGGCGATTAAAAGTTTTGATGTAAGCGTCACGATGATCGTCATAAGACTTTTGCAGTCCTGCATCATCGATATCAAAAGAGTAAGAATCTTTCATCACAAATTCTCGACCGCGGATAATGCCGCTTCGTGGTCGGGTCTCATCGCGGTACTTGGTTTGAATCTGATAGATCGTTAAAGGAAGGTCTTTATAGGAGGAATACTCCCCCTTCACCATGAGCGTGAACATCTCTTCATGCGTTGGCCCAAGAAGATAATCTCCACCACGGCGATCCTGCAGTCGGAAGAGATCCGGACCATACTCGCTCCACCGGTTCGTTGCTTCATATGGTTCTTTGGGTAGGAGCGCAGGAAAGTGCACCTCTTGGAATCCCGCCCTATCCATCTCCTCGCGGACAATTCGCTCGATGTTTCGCAATGTGATGTAACCCAATGGAAGCCAGGAGTAAATCCCTGCTGCAATTCGCCGGATATATCCCGCACGTACCAGCAATTTATGGCTAGCCACTTCAGCGTCGGCAGGATCATCGCGAAGGGTGCGGAGGAAGAGCTGTGACATCCGAAGCATGGCGAAAGCCTACTTCAGAGAAATATTGAGGCGAACTCTCCCACTTCGACAAAACCCACCTTTTTATAACTCACGCGCGCGGCGAGGTTGAAATCATTGACGTACAAACAGGCGCGTGGAGCGAATTTATTCGAGAGGCGAATAACACTCGCCATTCCATGAGAACCAAATCCACGCCCCCGGTATGCGACCGGAACCCAGACGCCATGAATCTGCAGAGCGCCGGCGCCGATTGCACCGATATCGGCTTTAAAGAGAATCTCATCACCTTCCCGGCGAATAAAGGTCCGTCCCTCATCAATCAATTCGATTGCTCGCGCCCTAAAGTCTGTGAGATTTGGCGGTTCACCTACCTCGCCGATAAACATTTCGATCCCTGCCGAAATTACCAATTCGAGATCATCGCGCGTAGCGAGACGAACTTTTGGATCTGACGGAATTAGTGGTTCAGAGGAGATGGAGAGAAGCGGTTGATGCTCACGAATTAGTCGAGCTCGTGGCAGAAGAAATTTGATCAACTCCCAGAGCGCGAAAACACTCTCGCCCTCCCCGACTATTGATGAGAAGGGCAGCGCTCGAGATTTGAGGTGATCAGCGGTTGCAAATGCTCCACCTCGAGAGGCAAAGCTGGGTAGGAGATTGGCGCCAATATAGGTGACCCCTTCAACGCCAAATTGGCTCCGATAAATAAGCGCTTCGCTGCGAGAGCGTTCGTGTAGTGCGTGCAGGCGAGATGCAAGAAAGGAGTGTGCTTCAGGTTTTCTGTTAAGAAAGTCGAGCACATCCGTTGGAATATGTGACGAGTTGAGAATCTGAAGCACGTTTATCGAACTTCGACTACTGGCGCCCCGGAACTCTCCATCTCGTCAGCAAGTCGCATCGCCTCTTCGATCAGCACCTCAACAATTTGCGCTTCAGGAACTGTCTTAATTACTTCGCCTTTGACGAAGATCTGCCCTTTGCCATTGCCCGAGGCAACGCCTAAATCTGCTTCACGTGCTTCGCCCGGTCCATTGACTACACACCCCATGACGGCAACGCGAAGTGGCACAGTCATCCCCTCTAAACCTGCCTGCACTCGCTCGGCAAGTGTGTAGACATCAACTTGAGCCCTACCGCATGATGGACAGGAGACAATCTCAAGTTTGCGTTGCCGCAGATTTAGGGATTCTAAAATCGAAATTCCCACCTTTACCTCTTCAACAGGAGGTGCTGAGAGTGAGACGCGAATGGTGTCGCCGATTCCCTCTGAGAGCAAGATTCCAAATGCAACTGCAGATTTGATGGTTCCTTGGAAAAGTGGTCCTGCCTCTGTGACGCCAAGATGGAGCGGGTAATCACACCTATCGGCAAGGAGGCGATAAGCCTCAACCATTGTCACTGGGTCATGATGTTTAACCGAGATCTTGATGTCAGTAAAGCCGTGCTCTTCAAATAATGAGCACTCCCAGAGTGCAGATTCCACAAGCGCTTCAGGTGTGGCCTTTCCATACTTCTTCAGCAAGCGCGGATCAAGTGAGCCCGCATTTACGCCAATTCGAATTGGTATTCTTGCATCGCCTGCCGCTTTTGCAACTTCTTTAACTTTGTCATCAAATTGTTTGATATTCCCTGGATTGACTCGAACGCCGGCGCAGCCAGCATCAATCGCTGCGAAGATGTACTTGGGTTGGAAATGAATATCAGCAACGACGGGAATCTGAGACTTCTTAGCGATTGCGGCGAGCGCATCAGCATCGTCTTGGCTCGGAACGGCGACGCGAACAATCTGGCATCCCGATGCGGTCAGCTCTGCGATTTGCTGCAAGGTGGAGTTGACATCTGCAGTGAGGGTGGTTGCCATCGATTGGACGCTTACCGGGGCGCCTCCACCTACAAGAACTGATCCCAACTTAATTTGGCGAGTCTTGCGCCGAGGCGCCAGCGGAGCTGGCAGCGGTGCGGGCATTCCCAAATCAACCATGATGCTATCTTGCCGTACTTGGCTGGAATCTGCCTATTGATTGAGGCGAAGCGGGTTGACGATGTCGGCAAATAATAAAAGGAGTGAGAGTGAAGCGAGCACCGCTATCACCGCCAAGGTGATTGGCATCAATTTCGTGACGTCAAATGGTGGGGGTGGGGGTAGCCCTCGTCGCTTCGCGCGATTGTGGCGATAGCCATCAAAGAGCGCCACTGCCATGTGACCACCATCGAGCGGAAGAAGTGGAATGAGATTAAAGATCCCCACAAATACATTGAGGCTGGCAATGATGAGAAGGAAAAAACCAATTTTCTCTGCAAGGGAACCGTTATCACTCGATGCAGCTTCTCCACTTACCCGTGCCACACCAACGACTCCAACAAGACCCTCAGGATCTCGCTCCTGCCCAGCAAATGCCGAACTAAAGAGCGCAGGAATTTTGCTCGGCAGCGCGACTAGGGCTCGCGCACTTCCACTCACTAAATTTCCCACTTCGCGCCCAGATTCGGCTACTGCAGAGGGTATGGAATAGCGCGCCAGTTCACGTTCGCTAATAACGCCAACTATGCCAACGCTCTTTCCGGCACTGACAACTGGTGTAGGAGTTACAGAGACCTCAATCTCCTCGCCATCGCGAAGAAGGGTGAAGGTCAGTGGTGAGTTGGCGCTACTGCGGATCAACTCCCCTACCCGCTCCCATGAGGTGATCTCCTCTCCGTTTACAGCCGTTATCTCATCGCCTACACGTAAACCAGCTTTCGCTGCTGGAGATTGCGGATCTGCGCTTGTACATCCCTGACCACTTACGGCGTTCTTCTGCACGCAGGGAAGAACTTCAGCTAAGCGCGTTGATTGTTCTGGGACGCCAACTGCGGCGAAGAAGAGAATCAAAATAAAGAAGGCGAGTAGGAAATGAAGAAAAGAACCAGCGCCTAGCACTATCAAGCGTCGCGACACTGAAGATTTGTAAAAGGCTCGCTCTCGATCGCCATCGTCGAGTGGTTCAACCGGAGTCATTCCGGTAATTCGACAGTAACCGCCTGCAGGAATCGCTTTGATACCAAATTCGGTTTCACCTCGGCGAATTGACCAGATACGAGGGCCAAAGCCGAGGAAGAATTCGGTGACTTTCATTCCAAATTTTCGAGCAGTGATGTAGTGGCCCCACTCGTGGATCATGATTGACAGGAGCATTGCCACGACAAAGGCGAGAATGCCTATTAGTCCGGCTAGCCCGGCTAACCCGGCTATCCCGGCTCCGCTAAAAGTATTCATAGCTTAATCATCTTCGTATCTAATGCCTTCCTCGCCTGATCACCATATTGCGCGCCACTCTTCGCGCATTCTCTTCAACTGCGCTGACATCATGGACATCTCGCAACTCTGCGCTCACCTCGCCACCTATTTGGCTCAAAACTCCATCCACAATCTCGACGATATCGGTAAATGAAATTTCCTTGCTGATGAAGGCTGCGACAGCCTCTTCATTGGCTGCATTAAAAGCCGCTGGAGCGCCGCCACCAACCTCTCCACATCGACGCGCGAGATCAATCGCTGGGAATCGCAGAGTATCTACCGGTGCAAATTCCCATCTTTGGCTCGTACCCCACTGCAGTGGTGTAATCGCTCCTGCCAGTCGTTCTGGCCAATTGAGAGCAAGTGAAATCGGCAACGTCATATCCGGTGGGCTCGCCTGTGCAATGACCGAGCCATCGGTGAACTCCACCATGGAGTGCACAATGGATTGCGGATGGATAACAGCATCAATCTTCGAATAAGGAATATCAAAGAGGAAATGGGCCTCGATTATTTCAAGTCCTTTATTTACCAAAGTTGCTGAGTTGATTGTTACTACTGGCCCCATGTTCCACGTTGGATGATTGAGCGCTTCATCAACACTTACACTGGAAAGATCCTCACGTACCCTGAATGGTCCACCACTTGCCGTGAGTATGACTCGCGCTATTTCCGATCGAGCTCCAGAGCGCATCGCTTGCGCGAGCGCAGAATGTTCAGAATCTACGGCAATCAACTGTCCAGGCTTGGCAGCGGCAACTACGAGTGGCCCTCCTGCTACCAGTGATTCTTTATTGGCTAATGCAACGTTATTACCAATCTTCAATGCAGCCAGTGTTGGTTTCAAACCAATCGAACCGGACATCGCATTCAAGGTTACATCTGCGGGAATCGCAGCAATCTCTTCAGCAGCGTTCTCTGAAATAATTATCTCGACTCCAGGTAGGGCATCCTGAAGGACTTTTCGATCTCCCTTCGCCACTCCGACAATCGCCACATCAAATCTTTTTGCTTGCTCGATGAGAAGCGGAAGGTTTTCACCGCCAGCGGCCAGCGCACTCACCGTGAACTGGGAGCGATTGCGCGCGATTAACGCCAACGCTTGGGTGCCAATTGAGCCGGTCGAGCCCAAAATTACGACAGAGCGAGGGGCGGCGGCCATGGGCTTATCTTCCCAGTTGGCCCCTGAATTATCACCTTAGGATAAATCCATGGCCACGCGTGATGTGATCCTGGGATTGGATCTTGGGACCTCCTCCCTCAAGGGGATTTTTATCAACGCAACAGGCGAGATTCTCGATAAATACGAGGTGGCGATTTCACTCCACCGCGAGGGTGAGGTTGTCGAACAAGATGCACAGGAGTATCTCTCTGCTATCGCGCAATTGATTGACCTTGATAAGAGAAATCGCTCATGGATTTCGCAGATAAAAGGAATTGGATTATCGGGTCATACCCCGTCGCTGGTGGCAATCGATGAAGAAGGTCTGCCCACTGCACCTGTAATGATTTGGCAAGATAATCGCGCAGTAGCCGAAGCGCGTGAGTTAGAAGATCGTTTTGGAGATCCACGTGAGATTGTCGGAACTTCCCTACCGTGGTCGCCATCGGCTACCGCTGCGAAGGCTTTCTGGTTACGGCGCAATCGTCCTGAATCGGCGGCAAAGACACGGTGGCTATTACAACCAAAGGATTTCCTCGGTTTTCATCTCACAGGTAGCGCAATCTCAGATCCCTGGTCAACTAAAGGATTATGCAATGTCCGAACGAAGAGCAGCACTCTACCCGTTCTTGAGTTCATTCAGTGGAGTTCGCAGGTAGTTCCCGAGCTTCGCGATGGTTTCACTTCACGAGGTACAACTACCAGTGCTGCTGCTACAAAGTTTGGGATTCCCGAAGGTATCTCAGTCAGCGTTGGTTGGTCAGATGCAATGTGTGGCATGCTCGCTCTTGGCGCTTTTGCGCAACCTGCCTCCTTCATAATTACCGGAACTTCGGCGATTGTTGGTACATCGAGTGCAACTGAGCCGTCTGAGGATCAACCTCTATACGTGATTCCACGCGGTAGCGCTCCCTACCCAGTTCTCTTTGGTCCAACACAGATGAGCGGTGGCGCAATATCGTGGGCTGCAAAACTTTTTGGGATTAGTGAGAGCGATCTAGTAATTCGTGGCGCCTCTGATCAGAGTAATCAAGTACCTATATATCTTCCTTACATCGCCGGCGAGCGCGCACCACTCTGGCGAAATGACATCCGAGGAAGCTTCTCTGATATTTCAATCTCAGATGGAGCCAGC
>Ga0172367_10001606_pt1 | contig 32336 bp, 25 predicted proteins | sample Lak10m_FD_114542 | JGI IMG/M metagenome (GOLD analysis project Ga0172367, IMG submission 114542) | Freshwater microbial communities from Kabuno Bay, South-Kivu, Congo - kab_022012_10m | ecosystem: Environmental > Aquatic > Freshwater > Lake | place: Democratic Republic of the Congo: South-Kivu...
AAAGAATATTGTTGATTGAGTCCGCAAGGCTCATACTTTGATGGCATAAGAAACATATCTGCACCGGCTTCCATCAAATGAGCTAATTCATCATCAAATTGAATGCGAAGCGCGAATTTTTCAGGATATTTTTTAGCTAATGCTTCAAGCTTGGGATACAATGAATGATCACCCTCACCAAGCATAATGAATTGTATATCCTTGGAAAACAATTCTTTCTCAGCATCAAGAATCAATTGAATACCTTTTTGATCTATGATGCGAGTAACCATTGCGATGAGCGGGACTCTTCTATCAGTATGAACAGGGAGATCAAATCGCTCGAGAACAGTTTCCTTATTTGGAGCTTTATTCTCAATCGATGATTTATCATAATTCTTGGTGAGATAAGTATCTATCTTAGGATTCCATGTATTCAAGTCCACACCATGAGCAATACCAACCATACGATCCGGCTTAGACTTTAATACATCACTTAATCCATTACTGAGTTTTTGATCTGCGAGCACTTCTTTCGCATAGGTTGGCGATACAGTCGTGATGCAATCGGAAAAATGGATCCCGGCTTTCATGAAATTCACTTTCTTTTTATGGGAAAGAGCATCGGTATCCGAAGCAGAAAAACCGGTCTTTGTGAGTGATTTCATCGGAAAATCACCCTGAAGACCAAAATTGTGAATCGTATAAATGATTTTGGTTTTGGCAAATAAATCATTGTGTTTAAGTCTGATCAATGCAGGTAAAATGCCGGTTTGCCAATCATTACAATGAATGATATCAGGAACCCAACCTAAGAGCATGCATGTTTGAATGACGGAATGACCAAAAAACACAAAGCGCTCATCATTGTCTGCATAATCCAATCCGGTTGCAGGATCGGCATAAAACCCTTTTTTCGCATCAAAATAATTTGAATTCGTTGTGATATATGCTTGAACTTTGGAGCGCGGATTATTGATCGAAGAGGATTTTACTGTTGCATAAGATTCAGTATCACCAATTGGAATCGGAATGTCTCGCAAACGATTGATTTCATGAATACGATTCTTACGCTCACTGATAGATCCATATTTAGGTGCCATGACTCGAATATCATGTCCCAATTCCCTCAAAGCCAATGGTAAAGAATAGGAAACATCCGCGAGTCCACCGGTTTTTGCAAATGGATAGACTTCGCTTGTAACAAATAGAATACTTAATGGTTTTGCCATGGCTTGCTAATCAATCGGTAAATATGCAAAATTGCTTGCGCAAAAATACGGATTTTTATCGATATTCTCTGTCTCGAGTCATATTCAGTCAAAACTAACAATATGATTTTCAAGGAATTGCCATTTTACTCTGATGATTGACCAAATACTTCATCATTGATGCATTGTTCAATCAAAAGAGCGATATACTTCCATGAAAACATGTATTTTCGTGACCATGAACTGTACACCCAAACATACATCTATATCCACCTCGATAAGATATCGAATGATACTGCCATTCTTTTTTATATTAATGGCGTATTTTCCAAATATTCTCCATTCTCAGGGTGGAACACCATTATTTGGCGTCATTAATAGTTATGCAAGGGTCACGAAATACCATTCTTGCTCAAAATCTGTTGAAGTTGTAGGATTATCAGGTTTTGAACCGAAGAAAAAGGTCATGATGATTCAGATGGATGGTGCTGACATAGATACAAGTAATACTGCATCTTTTGGTTCTGTAATCAATTATGGAAATGCCGGAAATGCCGAAATCCTTGAAATAGAATCAATTGTGGGTTCTTCCATTGTGTTTAAACATGCACCATTGATGCAATATGATCCGGAGAATGGATCGGTACAATTGGTGACGATTCCAACATATGACACGGCTTTGGTTTCAATCATGAGACCGCTTACTTGTAGTCCTTGGAATGGCTCCACAGGTGGCGTTTTGGCATTTGAAGTCAGATTGGCACTTGATGTTGCCGGAACGATAGATGTATCTGGAAAGGGATTTGAAGGTGGTAGAGTGCGTAATGCTGCCAGTGGTGCATATAGCATCACTGATTATGCATTACCCAATGATAAGGCGAGCTTAGCAGGAGAGAAAGGGAGAGGAATTGCTATTCTAAAACCTGAATACTTGCTTGGACGCGGCGCTCCGGCTAATGCGGGTGGTGGAGGAAATGCACATAATTCCGGTGGTGGTGGTGGCGCAAATGGGGGTCGTGGTGGAATTGGATCCAAAGATTTCCCCGATGGACTGATCCATAATGGTGGAGATCCCGGAAGAGAAAATCCCTATCAACAATTCATTGATGATTCTTTGCCTCGTATCTTCTTGGGAGGCGGTGGCGGCTCAGGTCATGTCAATAATAATGCTGCTTTTCCTGGCGGAAATGGTGGCGGGATTGTATATATCAGATCTAATAATTTTGTTATTCGACCCGGAGCGAGAATCTTCAGTAATGGTGCGAATGTCGGTGGTCCCAAAACAGGAAATTCAAATGATGGTTATGGCGGTGGCGGTGGTGGTGGTTCTATCTATTTTGATGTAAATCGCTTCATTTCTTTCGGCAATGAAATTCAGATTGAAGCAAAAGGTGGGAAAGGTGGGATTACAGGAGCATCCAAACATGGCCCTGGAGGTGGTGGCGGTGGTGGTATCGTGATGTTCAATGGCAATATACCGAATAGATCAATCATTGATATTTCCGGTGGCCAACCCGGTGAAAATTTGATTGAAAAGTCATCGCTCGGCGCAGAAGCAGGAGCAGATGGATTGATCTTGGGAAATGTCAGATTGATTGAAAGTAACAAAGGTGTCATGGCAATTGCCGTATCGAAAGACACAGCAGTATGTGAAAAATCCGAGGTGCAGTTATCCGTAAAACCACTAGGTGGAAAGCCACCATATACATATCAATGGACCGGTTCCAATATCACTGATCCAAGTGCTAGATCAACTACTGCAAGACCAAATCAAGATGATAGTTATCGAGTGATTGTAACCGATGCAAATGGCTGTACGAATTTTGCTTTTATCAAAGTGACAGTATACCCTTCACCATCTCTGAATTTACCGGTTAATAGAAGAACTGCTTGCAAAGGAGACACAATCATTCTTCAAGCCAATAGTGGACAATTTCTCACTTGGTTGCCTGCGGATGGATTGCTGGAGAATACCGGAAATCGCGTACGTTGCATTGCCGATTCAACGAGAACATATACAATTTTTGCTGAAACACAATCCGGATGTTCTGCCATAGACACCATTCGAATAGATGTGGAAGAAGCACCCAAAATGATGTCAATCGAAAGAGCATTTGAGCTTTGTCCCGAAGATGACTCTGTCCGTATTCCAAGATCATTCATATTCGGTAGCAATTCCCCATATACTGTACAGTGGTTTACGAATACAGATACGCTTTCCACTGATTCGATCTTTACTCAAATCAATGTAAAACCCATCCGGACCACCGCATATTTTATGGAATTCAGCACTCCTTATGGTTGTACCTATCGAGATTCGGTATTGGTCACAATCAATCCTAGTCCAACCATTTCATTGTCAAACGATACGGTGATTTGCAAAGGCAGCTCGGTTCAACTGTTTGCTTCCGGTGGCACGCAATATGAATGGTCTCCAACTTTTGGACTATCAGATAAGACAATTGCCAATCCAATTGCGAGTCCCGCTACAACCACAATGTATATGGTAACAGTGACAAGTGCGAAAGGATGTATTGCCAAGGATTCCATCACAATTACAGTTGCAGATTCTCCGATAAAACCTATACTGTCAAGAAGCAATGATACAGTGTTTGTGAAAGGAGATGGTTCTCGCTATGAGTGGCTTCTGAATGGCAAGACAATTTCGAATGGACAAGATTCATTGCTTGTCATTGATTCATCGGGTTATTATTCAGTAATCGCAAGAAACACATATTGCGAGACATATTCTGATTCATTATTTGTATCTATTGGATATGCCAGCATTCAATTGGATTCCATCACTTTGAACAATAATGAAATAGCGGACATGAGAATTCGATTATTGGATACAAGTGCCATTCAAGAATCAGGAATAGTTGGCATCGAGTGTTCATTGACATGGAATGCAACCGTTGCAGAAGTGACACATCCCGGCTTCACGAAATTGACCGGTAAAGACATGCAAACAGCAACACTTTCATTACCGATATCTTCACTCCCTGTACTTGGAACACTACGCATTAGAGGTTTATTGGGTAATGCACCAAAAACAGGTGTGGTCATTGATGGTATCAAGCCAATCGGTGGACTTTTACGTTTGAATATCATCAATGGCAATGTGAATATTGGTGATATCTGCTATGAAGGTGGTGTCCGATTATGGCATGCTGATAAGAATGTCGCTAAAGCTCGAATCATTGTGAATCCACATCCGATTGAAGCTGGAAGCGAAATACGATTGGATATTCCCGAGCAAGGTCACTTTACCTTGAATGCTTATTCAGCAAATGGAATGAAATTACCCATTGCATCAGGTTTCACGCTTCCGGGCACAATAGTGACCACTTTCCCATTTGAAGCATGTTCATCCGGCATGTATACACTCAAATTGGAAACCCCTACGGAATCTGTCACCTTACCCATCATTCTGAACAAGTAATATGAATAAGATAGTAAAATCTGAAGAAGAATGGAGATTGCAACTCACTGATGAACAATATGCCATCACGAGATTGAAAGGGACAGAAAGGGCATTCACCGGACAATTTTGGAATCATCATGAAAAGGGTGAATATGCTTGCATTTGTTGTGGAGCTTCACTCTTCACTTCAGATGAAAAATATGATTCGGGTTGTGGATGGCCATCATTTTTTGCGGCCCCAAATCCCGAACTCATCGAAGAATCTCCTGATTTCTCACATGGGATGATGAGAACAGAAATCATGTGTTCACAATGCGGTGCACATTTGGGACATGTTTTCCCTGATGGTCCGGCACCGACTGGAATCCGATATTGTGTCAATTCCGCATCATTACAGTTTACAGACAAGGAATGTCATGGCAAAGAAGAATGAAACAAGTTTTGAAGATCAAATCAAGAGACTTGAATATATCGTTTCAGTATTGGATCAAGGCAATGCTTCATTGAATGAGATGATGTCACTCTATGAAGAAGGTATGACATTGATCATTGCATGCAAAAAAACTCTCGATGAAGCAGAACAAAAACTTACTGTTCTTGGTGCATCATAATATCTTGCAAATGATATCATCAATCAGCGGAACATATCACGCATTTTATCTTTGAATTCAACCGCTTCCCTACCTTTTAAACCCAATTGAGCAAGTGTTTCATCTGATGGAAATTCCATTGATTGCAATAGATGTTTCATGACTTTCAATTCGGGTGCAGTCATACGATGTGCATTCAATACATAATCCTCGAAAGCTTCCCAAGCATGAGGAACAAATGGCTTCACGAGTTCAGCAATCGCTTCCGCAAAAACACGAATCTCATATTGTGCATGAGCATCAATTCGTAATCTCAAAAAGTGAAAAAGATTATGAAGATCTATCTTCCAATACCATTCCGTATAATTTGAAACAGGCAAATTGATGCGTGCAATTTCACGTGCGATACCTTGTTCCAAGAATTCCTGATATTGAGCATATGCCTCATCTTGACCCGATTTAAATGCTCCGGCAGCATGTTCAGCCATGCCTTCGGGCAATGTTTCATCAGATCTACCCTGCTTATTGGAAACACTCTGAGGACGAATATCTTGTGGATGAGGAGTATAGAATTCATCTTTCATTTCAGAATAACGACCGGAATATTCATTCACATTCGCAGTACGATGTCTGATCCATTGTCTAGCAACAAAAATGGGCAATTTCACATGAAATTTAAATTCCACCATTTCAAAAGGAGTGGTATGTGCATGGCGGAGAAGATATCTGATGAGTCCACGATCTTCATGAACTTTTTTTGTACCTGAACCATAGGAAACCCGAGCAGCTTGTACGATGGCGGCATCATCGCCCATGACATCAATCAAACGAACAAAACCTTTGTCCAGACAGTCAATACGTTTTCCAAGAAGCGCATCTTTGTCAGATGCATCAATCCCAATTCCAAGTTCAGACATGCATAACCTTCATCAAATTTCATTGTGAATGGGTGCAAATTACAAAATCACTTGTTTTCTTTCGATGCTTTGTGGATAACACGGTTTTTCATTCCAAATTCTCTTGCAGTTAAGCCATCATTTCCTGAATTTTGACCACGTCTTTGGAGTATGAATATGCTGAAAGATTTTAAGGAATTCATCAATAAAGGAAATGTCTTTGATCTAGCGATCGGGGTCATGATTGGCGGAGCATTCGGTAAAATTGTCACTTCTTTGGTCAATGACATAGTCATGCCACCAATTGGTGCCATCAATAAGGTGGATTTATCGAATTTTTTCATCAGTTTGAATGGAATTGAATATCCAACACTGAAAGCAGCAAAAGATGCCGGGGCGCCGACTCTCAATCTTGGATTATTCCTCAATTCCATACTGGATTTCTTGATTGTTTCCATCTCAATCTTTCTCATGACCAGGGCTTTAATGAAATTTCAGCAGGACAAAGAAAGCAAAGAGAAAGAATGTCCGCATTGTCTGTTGAAAATTCCTGTCAAGGCAACTGTTTGCGGACATTGCACGAGGGAAATTCCTGTTCAAGAGACATGATTTCGAGATTGATGCACACTATTGAAATTTCACAATGACATTTCTCAATCCACTTGTTTTACTCGGCTTGATAGCATCTGTTATTCCCGTGATTCTGCATTTACTGAATCTCAGGAAACTAAAGACCATTGATTTCAGCACACTGCGATTCATCAAGGAATTACAGAAAACAAGTATTCGCAATCTTAAAACCCAACAAATCATCTTATTGATATTGCGGACATTGATTGTGATTTGTTGCGTGATGGCATTCTCAAGACCAACCATCGAAAGCTCGCTTCCTGCAATTGGTTCGCATGCAAAAACCAGTATCATTGTCATTTTGGACAATACCCTCAGCATGGATATTTCCGATGCGGGGGGCAATAGATTCTCCAAAGCCAAATCAATTGCAAGTCAAATAGCTTCAGCCATGAAAGAAGGTGATGAATTGGCGTTCATTCCTCTATCATCTATTGCTAGTCAAAGAAAAAGATCATTCAGTCGAAATAAAGAGTTCATCAGCAAAGAAATTGCATCTTGCTTGCCGAATCCGGCCCAAAGCACCATCAATGATGCATTAAGAGCCACTCAGGGATTGCTCGATGCTTCAATGAATGTACATAAAGAAGTCTATCTCATCACTGATATTCAGCAATCCCAATTATCCTCCATTCTATCGGATTCCGTCAAACTCTTTGATGAAAAGACCGGTGTATTTATCATCCCGATGCAGAATGGAAAACCTGCAGGTAATATCACCATTGATACATTGATCATGCTTACTTCCATGTTTGAAAAAGACAAAGCAGCGGAGATTCAAGCTCGATTAACCAATTCTGGTGAAAATGATATTTCCGGTATTATTGTCAGCATGTTTTTCAATGATGTTCGAGTTGCTCAACAGTCAATTGATGTCAAAGCAGGCAATACGAATACGATAACTTTGTCTGCTCCGCCCAAAAAGTCGGGTATCATTCGTGTTTCATTTACAATAGAAGCAGATGCACTGGATCATGATAATAAACGCCATGCAGCATTTATCATTCCTCCATCACCGATTGTTGGTGCAATTTCTTCCGGTACATCATCTGAATTCTTGAAACTTGCTTCATCGGCTTCAGCAGGTTCATATGCAATGTATGCAGGTGAACAAGCAGGGACTGTCAATTATGAAGAACATGATATCGTGATCTTCACATCCGGTTTGAATCGGAATGAGGCACAACGTTTGGATGCATATATTCAATCCGGTGGAACTGCTTTGATATTTCCCAATGAAAGCCAAGATCCCAAAGAACAAATCTCGTCTTTGACATTGCTTGGTTTATCGCCTTTGCAAGTTCAAGAGTTTTCTGAAAAATCTCCAGGACTCTGTATTTCCGTTGACAGACAGCATCCTGTATTTCGCGGGGTCTTTAAAGGTTTGGAAATGGAAACCACTCTTGGTGATTCACCGAAAATCAAGAGGGCATTGATATCAGGAGGCGGGCAGTCTCTTATTCAAATGCAGGGAGGCAGTTTTTTCACTGAGATTCGAAGAGGTGAAGGAAAACTTCTCTATTGCGCAGTACCACCTTCCCCCGAATGGAGTACATTCCCCTATACCGGATTGATGCCGACATTGATTCATAGATCGCTTCAATATTTGTCTGCCAAGGAGATGTTGACAAGTGAACTTATTTCCGGTGATGATGCAATTGCATTGATTCCGGCCAAGTCAATGAAAAGTCCGGGACAAATCATACGAGTAAGTGATCCCACAGGCATAGAATCTCAAGTGCAAGGATTGACAGTACCAGGTGGAATTTCAGTGCATATCGGCAGATTGTTCAAGCCCGGAGTCTATGCCATTAGTAGCAAAGAGAATGAATCTCTCACAGCAATCACTGTGAATATTCCCGGAGAAGAAGGACATCTTCAATGTGCTTCAGAAACTGATCTCTTGTCAGGATTACAAAAGCGCCTGAACGCTCCAAACACAGTACGTATATTGGATGCATCCGGACGAATAGGCGATTCCGTTGCCAAAGCAAGAATCGGTACGGAATTATGGCGATTCTTCTTGATTCTGGCATTGATATTCGCAATTGCTGAGATGGTACTTGCCAGAAGAGTCAGCACCTCTTCTGCAGAAACATAAATGTGGAAAACTCGCTACAGCATTCACAGAAAAAAGTCTCAAATTGCCTTCGCAATTGGTGGTGAATATTCATTCGGAGCATATGCATGCCGGATTTTCTTTTGCAGATAGACAAGACACTATTCCATGTGTTGAATGGAACTCTTGTATCCACTCCCACCGATTTTCTCTTTCCCATTCTCACTTCGATCCAACTCATCTGGCCACTCTATCTTCTTCTTGTTTTCATAGTTATATATAGATATAGAAGAAAAGGACTCTATGCTGTATTGACCTTGATTCTCATGCTTGGCATCATGGATCAATTCTCCACGCATATACTGAAACCACTCTTTAATCGGCAAAGACCATGCAGACAAGAGACCGAGATTCGATTGCTCATTCCTTGCGGACCCGGTCAATCATTCCCTTCGACACATGCAATCAATAATGCATGTCTTGCTGTGTTTCTCGGGATGCTATTCAGTTCAATCCGAGTCCCAATCATGAGTATTGCCTTCCTTATTAGTTATTCGCGGATTTATGTTGGTGTTCATTATCCACTGGATATACTTGGAGGAATGATCATTGGAGGAGCTTTCGGATATATCGGTAGCAAGGCCCTATTATCGGTGTACGATCATCGCAAAAAAACCAAGCATATTATCACTTGATAATATAATAACATCGTGTAAATATCTGAATTTTGGACACTACTCTCATGTCCGAATCACATCTACATATCAATACATCATATAGGAGTAATCCTATATGAATTTCACAATTCAAGGAGTGTTATGAGACAAACCGTACTATCACTTTGCGCAAGCGCCATCATGGGCTTGGGAGTGTTTTCCGGCACAATCATGCCTGTGCACATGCATGCGCAAGGGGTGACTAGTGGTGGAATCACAGGAACAGTAAAAGCCGCCAATGGTGGAATTGTTCCGGGTGCCAGAATCATTGCGATTCATATTCCCACAGGAACTCGTTTTGGAGCGAATGCAAAAGCAAATGGTTCATTTACAATCAATAATGTTCGCGTTGGTGGACCATATACCATCAAAGCAACTGCAGTTGGTTTTGGTGAATCTTCATTGTCAGGTCAATTCGTGAAACTTGGTCAAAATCTCAAAATCACGATGGCATTATCTGAAAAAGCAGTTGCAACAGATGAGATCACCGTTATGGCTCAGAAAGGAGTATTTGGAGCTTCGAGAACAGGCGCTCAAACAAATATCTCAAAAGAACAATTGAATAATTTCCCTACGATTTCTCGTTCTTTCCAAGACTTTGCAAAATTCACTCCACAGGTTGTGTCAACCGGTGCGGGTGTTTCCGTTGCCGGGAAAAACAATCGCTATAATAATATCCAAATTGACGGTTCAAATTATACGGACTTATTTGGTTTGGGAAGTGCGGGAACACCGGGAGGACAAGCCAATACTAATCCAGTATCACTTGATGCGATTGATGAATTTCAAGTATTGGTTGCGCCATATGATGTACGTCAAGGAAGATTCACCGGTGGTGGCGTGAATGCAATCACACGCTCAGGCACAAATAAGTTCCAAGGATCAGCCTATTGGTTCACAAGAAGTCAATCAATGATCAGCGATTTATCTATCACGAGAAAGAATATCGTGAACAATAATTTGCTTGACCCCGGTACAAAAGATACCACGATCACAACCACATTCAATAATTTCAATGAATTGCAAACAGGCGTGAGATTGGGTGGTCCGATTATTCAAGATAAATTATTCTTCTTTGCAAATGCTGAATTCACCTCACGAGTACAACCTGTTGATAATATCTCACTGACTCAGAATACACGTGCAAAGCAAATTGATTCAATCGCTCAATTGGTTTCATCACATCTTACATCCACTTATGGATATAATGCAGGTCAATTGACAGGCTTTGAAATCACTCGTCCTTCCACCAAAGTATTTGCTCGCTTGGATTGGAATATTGATGATAATAATCGTCTCACTTTCCGCAATAATTATGTGAGCGCTTATGATGACAATTATAGCACGACCGTAACAAGCTTGCGCTTCAGCGATAGAAATTATCGCTTTAACAATTCTCAAAATTCAACAGTGCTTGAACTCAATTCTTCATTGGGCGATGATATGCACAATGAATTGATTCTTGGTTATACAAGAATTCGTGATTTCCGTGAAGTAACAGGAAAGCCATTCGCAGCTGTCACTGTCAATGACCCAAGCATGGGTTCAGGTGTTGGTATTCGATTTGGTTCAGAAGAATTTTCGAATTTCAATAAACTCGATCAAGATGTAATTGAAATCACCGATAACTTCACCATGAGTCTTGGCGATAATCATACATTGACCATCGGTACTCAAAATGAGATTTTCTCTTTCAGTAATCTCTTCATTCGTGATGCATATGGTACCTATCGTTTTAATTCCTATTCTGATTTTGTTTCCGGAAATGCGGCTGCGGTAAGCATGTCATTTGCTCGTCCAGGTTTCCCTAATGATTGGGCGGCTAAATTCAGCGCTATGCAACTTGGTGCTTATATTCAGGATGACATTAAGGTATCCGACAATTTCAAGGTCAATGTTGGTTTGCGCGTTGATGTTCCTGTATTCCCTGATGCTCCTTCTTATAATTCTAAAGCTGAAAATGCATTCGTGAATACAGCTTCTGTGACATATGCAACAAATGGGAATGGTTCCATTAAATATGCCAATGATTCTACAAAGACATTAGGCTGGAAAACATCAGAAATGCCAAAGTCTGCTTTATTGTTTTCACCAAGAGTAGGATTTAACTGGGATGTCAATGGTGATCAATCACTACAAGTGCGTGGTGGAGCAGGTATTTTCACAGGTCGCGTTCCTTTCGTATGGATTTCCAATCACTATGGAAATACCGGTGTTGAAATCGCACGTTTGACATTGAACACAGCTGGTGCAGATACAGTACGATTCAATCCAAACATTGCAAATACACTTTCAGAAAACTTGAAAGATACAACAAAGATTGCATCAACTACAGAATTGAATCTTACCGGCAATGATTTCAAAATGCCACAAACATTTCGTATGAATTTGGGCATGGATTACAAATTACCTGAAGACATCATCTTGACTGTGGATGGTATGTATTCAATGAATTTGAATGAAATCGCTTATACAGACTTGAATCTTGGTGATCGTCGTGATACCACACAATTTGGTACTTCATTACCCGGAAATCGCGGTGTATTCGGTATTTATAATGGTCGTAATACAACAGCTCGCTTCCTTGATGGTCGCAAGAATTTCACCAATGTGATTTTGCTCAATAATACAGACATGGGGTATTCCTATAATATGTCCGTACAATTGCAAAAATCATGGAAATCAGGTCTTGACTTGATGGCTGCCTATACGCATTCAGCTTCTTATGATATTAATTCCGGATTGTCATCACAAGCTGTATCACAATGGCGCTTCAATTATATTCAGGATAATCCAAATACTCCGACACTTGCTCGTTCCTATTTTGACATTCCACATCGTATGATTGCATCAGCTGCATATCGCATTGAACTTGCTCCTGAAGTTGCATTGAAGGCTTCATTATTCTATGAAGGTCGCTCAGGTCAACCATTCTCTTATGTCTATGATGGCGATCTCAATGCTGATGGTCAAACCGGCAATGACTTGATTTATGTACCCAAGGATAGAAATGACATTGCTTTGATTTCCGGAACAGCTCGCGCAAATGATGCAACCTATGATGCACTTGATCGCTATATCACAAATGATGATGGCTTGAATGCTGCACGTGGTACAATCATTGAGCGCAATGCAGCTCGCGAACCATGGAATAATCGTATAGACTTGCGTATCGCTGCAGATATCCGCAATCCATTTGCTGATGGACATAATCTTGAAGTATCACTTGATATCATCAATCTTGGTTCAAATCCATATCGTTTTGTTCCAAATCAAAGTGATGCAGTCCTTCGCTTCGAAGGATTGGCAAGAACCGGCAATACATTTGGTGCAAATGGCGCTGAATTACCTGTCGGAACTCCAATGTTCAGCTATCGTGACAAAGAGAATCCATATCAATATTCTGATCTCCTTTCACGCATGCAAATGCAATTAGGTATCAGATATTCATTTTAATTGAAGAGAAGCTCCTCAAAACCTCTCATGAAGTTCATGAGAGGTTTTTTTTTGGCATGGCTATTGTGGCTGATACTTAAACCAAATTATGTTTGGAATTGTCATAGATTTGCCCATTGTGAATATACAATTTCAGGAGTGTGATCATGCGTATCGCGACTCTCTTTATTAGTCTTCTGCTCTTCTTTGGACATACTGCTCAATCTCAAGTGATTGGTCAATATTTCCCTCCTATAAATCCACAGGCCAAATGGGACACCCTATCAGCTGAAAAACTGGGTTGGTGTACCGAGAATATTCCTGCTCTTTATGAGCAATTGGAAAAATCAAATACCAAAGGATATATTCTGCTCTATAAAGGTCGTATTGTACTGGAAAAATACTTTGGTGATTTTGCAAAAGACAGTGCTTGGTATTGGGCTTCTGCAGGAAAAACTCTGACCTCTTTTTTGATTGGGAAAGCTCAGGAAGAAAAGAAACTCAGCATTGAGGAACCCACTTCAAAGTACTTAGGTAGTGGATGGACTGCAATTCCCAAAGAACAAGAGGACATGATTAAAATCAAACATCAATTGACCATGACGACCGGCATTGATGATGAAGTTTCCGATTTGGATTGTACAATTGATACTTGTCTTCAGTATAAGGCAGAACCTGGCCTTCGTTGGTCCTATCACAATGCACCCTATACATTACTTGAAGAAGTGATTGCAAAAGCTACAGGACAAACCCTCAATGCATATACTCAAAGCACAATCAAAAATCGTATCGGTATGACAGGTTTATGGGTAAAGGCAGGATTCAACAATGTATATGCAAGCACACCAAGAGCAATGGCTCGATTTGGACATATGATGTTGAATGATGGTATTTGGAATGGTGATACCATCATGAAAGATCGGGAGTATTTTAGAGCAATGATCTCTAGATCTCAAGTCCTCAATCCATCATATGGGTATCTCTGGTGGCTTAATGGTCAAAGCGGTTATATGCTACCTGGTTTCCAATTCTTTTTCAATGGAAATTTGGCTAAAGAAGCTCCGGAAGATGTGATTTCAGGATTGGGTAAAAATGGACAAATCGTCTCCTTCTCAAAACAACATGAACTCGTGATGGTCCGCATGGGACAGGCACCGGATTCGCTTGGTTTCGTACCGAATTTCTTCATGAGCGATATTTGGAAATTAACCATGGATGTGGCTTGCAGAGCGACTCCTGTGGAAGAACATGAGTACTCTATATCCCGTATTGTAGTATATGATGATATGGTGAGATTTACGAATCCAGAACCCGATTCTAGAATCATGATATTCGATATGTCAGGAAAAAAGGTGCATGAACAATTTGATCATGCACCCATAGATATTTCCACGTATTCAACAGGTATATATGCTTTGGTGATATCCTCTACAAAAGGAAATTTCACCGAACAAATCATCAAGAAGCAATAACCAAACTTGGAATGACTATTGATTCAACTTCTTGAGCATATTTTTCAAGATCAGCAATCATATCTGGACATTCATAGGAACAATCCTTCAAAAATGCTTCATTGATGTTCTTATAATATTCAATTCCTGAAAGAAGATTTGTTTTGAATGCATTCAGTGTTCTGAATGTATTTTGATTCAAAGACAATGCATTTTTGTCAATCTCTTTACGAAGATATTTGACATAGAGTACCAATTCATTGACAAATAGCGATGCTCTTTCCACGGAATTGCGGACATTGGTTCTACCATAGATATGATCTATCATCTGGGCCAATGAGAATGTTCCGGAAAAATATGCAAGGTTGGGTCCCGGACATATAATCACGCCTTCGGGTTTATGTTGCTTATTGACGATGTCATTTTTGAGTAATGCAGTCGTCCCCAAACCAGTACATAAGCAGTCTTTTTCTACAATTGCTGAAAACTTCTTTTGATATTCTTCTTCGGGCAAACCTGCTTTTTTCAATTCATCAATTTTCAATCGCTGATACTTGATTGATGCTGTACAAATCGGATCCGAAGAAAACTCCGAATTGGAGATAAGCAATTTCTTCACACAAGGATTCCCCGGCTTTCCGGCAGCAACTCTATCATCACGAAGTTTTTGGGAACCACTTTTTCTAAAGTGATTAAATGGGATACCCAGTGGTGATGCACCGCTCAAATAATAATCATCGGGTTCTGCTGTTGCCAATGCATTGAGTGTGGATTCATCAACATTCGTTGCTTCAGGAACAAGCAGGAATGGACTTCCCCAGCCGGTACCGTCCAATTCATAATATTCCATCATGAATTGTTGTTCATGAGCCGTACCAATACCACCTTGATAGGTGATTCTTTGCATCGGCATCGCTGGAAAAGTAGTCTTTCCCAAAGCTTCCAAAGAAGCATTACACAAAGTGAGTAATTCATCGCGAAGAGATTGTCTACTTTCTTTGAATGATTGCAATATCGGACCACACAATAAACCATCGGTTGCAAAAGCATGTCCACCGCAATTCAAACCGGATTCAATGCGGAACTCAGATACCCAAATTCCCTTTTTCGCAAGAATTTTTCCTTGAACAACGGCACTACGATAATCACTTACTTTGAGGATGACGCGCTTTTTGAGCGAACCACATTCAGTTGGATAAAAATCATCAAAAGCTGCGATGTAATTATAGAGTCTTGGATTATAACCCGCAGAAAAAACAATAGAAGAATTCAATGTGCTTTGAGCATAACCACGAAGTGCTGTCAATGCATCAGATTGCTCAACAGGCAATGGCTCACCTGTCTTGGTGGCACCTAAATTGTCTACCTTCGACATGATATTCACATCGATATAGCCAGGAATAATCGCATTTCTGAGCTCTGCTTCAATCGCTGTACGCTCAGGTGATTCATCCATCAAAAGCATAGAACGATATTTCGCCTTGACAGGTGAATGTTCAGGAAGGAGCTCAAAATACTTGACTATTTCAGATCCAAAGACAAAAGCTTCGGCACGCAATGCTTCGATTTTTTTATGCACCAATACATCAAGCAAATTGCAATAGGCAGTAATACGTTTGGCTCTGGAGTCAAATTCTTTCTTATCAACCGGCACGAATTCAATGCCATTCTTCTTTGCATGATGCTCTCTCATCATCTCAAGCAAATCTTCTTCCATAATGGAAACAACAGAAGAAATACCATAATGAGCAACTTTTAATGGCGTGTCAACCGAAAACGATAATCCCATCACCGGGATATGGAAATCATGTATATAGTTCATGCATTCATCAATATTTAACTAGAATATGCCTATAAAACTACGAATATTGGACTGAATGAAATAGAGGAATTTTTCCAATAAATGACATTGGTTATAGAATACCAATTGATATCTCAAGAATTTCGCCATGATTAACCACAAAACCAACCGATAGAGTATATGTAATTACCTAACAAGAATCCCCTTTTCAGTAATTTGCAGCCATTCTATCATAACAATTGCATTGTTGACATGGAATGGCTTTTTTTATGCATTGCCGGAATTTTTGAAATGGGCTGGCCAATTGGCATGAAAATGACTCAAGATCCCGAAAAGCGATTGTGGGGCATGATTCTTGCAATTGTCTCTATGCTCTTGAGTTTTTATTTTTTGTGGCTAGCACAGAAAACCATCCCGATTTCCACTGCCTATATGGTATGGACCGGAATTGGGGCCATAGGTACTATGACCATTGGTATCATTTTTTACGGTGATTCTTCCAGCATATGGCGATTGCTATCTGCATTCTTGGTTCTTGCCGGAATTCTGGGCTTAAAACTCAGTACAGGATAGACTATCACTGTACATGAATCGTCATGTTCGGGCGCTTGAGATTGCATACTTTACCATGAATATATGAAGAGAAATCCTAAAAGAGTATTGGTTGGAATGTCCGGAGGAGTTGATTCTTCCGTAGCTGCATGTCTTTTGCATGAGCAAGGATATGAAGTAATCGGCATTACTATCAAAACATATAGATATGAAGATGTTGGCGGAAATGTTGGGAATGATTCCTCTTGTTGCTCACTCGATGGTATCAATGATGCAAGACGTGTATGCAATGCACTTGGAATTCCTCACTATGTCGTTGATTGGTCAGAGCGATTCAAAGAAGAAGTCATTGACTATTTCGTGGAAGATTATCTAGCCGGCAATACGCCTAATCCATGCGTTAAATGTAATCGTACCATCAAATGGGGCGAAATGATTCGCAAAGCCAATATGCTTGGGGCGGAATGGATTGCCACAGGACACTATGCGAATATCAGATGCGATGCAGAAACGGGAAGATATATTCTGTCTCGAGATTCCGACAATATCAAAGATCAATCCTATGCCTTATGGGGCTTGCAACAAGAACATTTATCACGAACCTTGTTTCCGCTGACAGGATATACAAAAGATCGCTCCAGAGCAGATGCTGAACGATTCGGACTTATGATTGCCAAAAAACCTGAATCATATGAAATCTGCTTCATTCCCGACAATGATTATAAGCGTTTCATGCGTGATATGGTACCCAATCTTGAAGAAAGAGCTGGCCAAGGTGATATTGTGATGGATGGTGAAGTGATAGGTTCACATCAAGGATATCATGGATTTACTGTCGGACAAAGAAAAGGTCTCGGCATTTCCCATCCGGAACCACTCTATGTTTTGGATGTGCTAGCAGATTCAAATACTGTACTAGTTGGTACTGAAGAACATTTACTCTCAAAAGAGCTTATCGCACATTCAATCAATCTTATCAAATATGCCGAGATTGATGGCACAAAGACCTTTACGGTAAAGATTAGATACAAAGATGAAGGCGCTCCGGCAGATTGCACGATACTTCCCGATGGCACATTGCATGTCAAGTTTCATGAATGCAGAAAGGCAATCACGCCCGGTCAATCCATTGTGCTCTATGAAGGAAATGATGTCATTGGAGGCGGAATCATTGACCGCATCACTCATCATGAGATGAATGCATGATATTTGCTTGGTATCATAGACAATACTTTGCCATGAAATCATGTTTGATTCTCATCTTACTCTTTATACCCGGACTACTCTTTTCACAATTCAGACAAGGAACAAGTCCGCAAAAAAAAATGACAGTATTCCACGCTGATGCACTCTGGTTCAAAGCCGATGGAGATTCATTGCCATTCATAGATGTCTATGCGACAATTCCCTATGAGTCACTACAATTCATCCCTGAAAAGCAAGGATTTAGTGCGAGTATTTCTATCTCGATTTCAGTTCGAGATACCACCGGAAAGAAAATTGCCGAACAATCCATGGATCGCAAGATTTTTGCTGAGACCTATGAACAGTCCAGAGGTGCTAATGCTGAATTCCATCATGTGCAATTTCGTGTCCCCGCAGGATTTGGATATCATACCTGTTTCGTGAATGTTCATGATGCCGTGGCTAATACTGATATTCGAGAGATTCGAACTCTTACCATTCCGATATGGTCCAAACAAGAAAAAGAGCATCGCTATGTATTCAGTTCAATAATGTATGCATCAGCAATTGAAGAAAAACAAGGCGGGAAAATTGTCATCACACCGCATCTATCCAATAATGTCGCAAGTCTTTTGGATGGTTTCTTTCTCTATGTTGAATTATATCATGTAGGAGCACCAAAAGATGAAATCATTGGTATTTCATATAGGATTACTGATGAACAACAACAGGAAGTCTTTCTGAAATCAGTCCCAATTACTTATTCATCAGGAAGAGCAGAATCACAGCATCTCTATATACCGGTAAAACAAATGCCGATATTACGTACCGGAAATTATATGATGACCATCATGGCTCATACCATGAAACAAGATTCAATAGACAAAGAATTAACTCGAATCTCCAGAATACTCACAATCGAAAAAACAATTAGTGGCATTGTCTATCAAGACTTAAAAAAAGCGATTAGACAATTACGATTTATTGCAACTCAAGCTGAAATTGATAATATCAATGAAGGCGAGGATGAAGAAACTAAGAGAATGTTGTTTGAAGAATACTGGAAAGGTATTGATCCCAATCCATCCACATCTCGCAATGAAGCATTCGAAGAATATTATGGTCGCATAGACTATGCAAATAAGAATTTCAGATCATATACCGACGGTTGGATGACAGATATGGGAATGGTCTATATCATCTTTGGTCAGCCCTTTCAAGTGGAACGTACTCCACGAGGTTCTGATGGTAGAACATTTTCTAGATGGATCTATCAAAATCAACGACAATTCACTTTTGTGGACAATAGTGGATTTGAAGACTTTCGTCTTACAACTCCCTTTCCCACAGGCATTAAGTATAGATATTCGGGGACTCAATAATGCAAAGGAATTTCAAGCTCCATCTCTTAGTCTTTGGCATGCTCCTATTATCGGGTTGTCATACATATGACAATTTCACAACCTATTTCAATACCTATTACAATATGGATAGATTGATTTGGGAAACGGAATATGATTTTGAAGGCACTGAAATCATGCGCAGGCAAAAACCTCGCGTGCTTACTCCTGTTGATAGCGGTTTGCGTTTTGGACTCGATGCATTCGGAAGACCGGCAGAGATACCTCAATTTTTGAAAGACATAATGATTGAGCAAACAAGACTTCAACCTGTGAAAGTGAAATTGGACTCGGTCATCATCAAAGGATCCAAAATCCTCAAACAACATCCAAAATCAGATTATGTTGAAGGTACTTTGCTCTTGATGGCAAAATCATTCTTCTATCAAAGTGAATGGGTTTCAGCTGAAATCAAATGCTCAGAATTGATTGACCGTTTTGCTTTGGGTGATAAGTCTCCGGATGCACACTTATTGCTATCAAAAGTCTATCTCATCCAAAGAAAATATGCACTCGGCAAAACAATGTTGTCGAGAACTGCTGATATCGCTTGGTATAAAAAACGATATGATATTCTCTCCGAAGCTTTCCGATTAATGGCTGAACAAGCGATCTTCGATAATGATGAAGAAGAAGCCGTGAGACCATATAGACAGGCAATTGCTCAAAGTGATGATGGAGAAATACGCGCTCGATGGCAATTGGATCTTGCATCATTGTACTATAGATTAGGAAAATTCGACAGAGCTTTGAAAGAGTTCAATGCTGTCTTGGATGAAAGTCCTGAGCTTGTTCAAGAGTTCGAAGCAGAATTGTACAAGGCTTCCTGTTTGACTTATCTCAATAAACATGAAGAAGCACAAGCTATCCTCGATGATCTTGATGGAAATGAGAATTTCAAGGAATTCAAACCGGATATTCTTGCTCAGAGACTTCGTATGCTTCGCATTCAAGGGAAGAAGGAAGAATTTGATAAAATGGCCTCGGAAGCACAAAAGTTTGCCGGCTTTACTGCTATACCCGTAGTCTATTTCGAGCATGCCATGGATCTCTATAAAAAAGGAAAGTATGAGGAAGCAAAATCATATTTCGCCAAATCAAAACCCGTAAAATCTCAAGTAAGTCCTGCGGCAGCAAAGTATTATGGATTATTGGCTGAATGGGGACAAAAACATGATGTGTTGAACAAAACCAAACCGGTGATTGATACTTCAAATACAGATTCATCCAAAACGATAATCCATGATTCCATCTATGCTCAGCATACAATGATCAATTATCAATTGGCCAGAATTCATGATCAATTGAATAATCAGGATTCAGCATTGATGTATTATACGATTGCAGCAATATCTGCCCGAATGAGCGATTCCAATCGAGCGCAATATTTGTTCAGTTATCAGAAAATGATTCGTAAACATCAACCAGAATTGGCTGATTCGATTCTGGAAATTCTTGCTTATGATTATGGAAAAACCGAGTATGGACAGGAAGCGCGAGTGCAAATGGGCTTTACTGAAGCAGTGGTAATCGATACATTAGCGGAATTATATTCATCTGGTATTCGCTTCCGCAATATCTCGAATTATATCTTGGCAGCGCGACAATTCAATCGCATAGCCGAAGAATATCGGGATTCTCCCCTTGCTCCAAAAGCACTCTATTCTCTCGGGTGGATGTTTGAAAATACACTCATGCAATCCGATAGTGCCTTATATTATTATCGCCTGCTGGTTGAACGCTATCCGCAATCAGAATATGCTAAAGATGTAAGGGCCGGCGTAGAAATCGCTCTCGCACATCAAAGTGGTTTATATGATATCAATACAGGTAAAATGCTAGATATGAAGCCAATCATTGATACATTGCAAGCATCTCCAATTGATTCAACTGCTCAACCAAACACACTGAGTCAACAGCCACCGGATAATGCTCGAACTCTTTCAGACCCAAATGCGAATCAGCCCAAAGAGCAGCTCAAACAGCGCAGACCAAATCCAAATAATCAATTGATTAATCCAAATCAGCCTATGCAATTGCCGGCGAATGCTCCCATACCCGGAAATATGCAGATTTCACTTCCCCAAGATGCAAGTCCCGCTGATTCCATGAACATTGGAAATCCGCCTTAATCAATACATTGCCAAATACCTGGCAATTCTCTTCCCTGTTCTTGATAGTCCAATCCATATCCAATGATAAACACGGCTGGAATGGAAAAACCTATATATGCTGTTGAAAGATCAATTTGATGTTGATCGGGTTTTGAACAAAGCGATACAATCGTGCACGATGCAATGTTTGCAGTTTCAAGCATGCTCTTCAATTCCGTGATCGTCCTACCGGAATCAATGATATCTTCAATGATGAGAATATGTTTTCCGGCATAGTCTCCGATTAATGGATCAGTCATTACCACACCCGTAGAAATCGTACCACCTAGATAACTTGATGCGCGAATCATTTCAATGCGCATCGGGATATTGAGTTGTCTCACTACATCAGCCGCAAAAATGAATGCACCTTTCAATGTAATGAGCACGGTGATTTCTTCAACTCCTGCAAAATGTTCATTCAATGATTGAGCAATTTCATGGACTCTTTTTGCAATTGCATCGGGAGAAATAAATTCTTTGAACTGAAGATCAAGTATGGTTTTGATTTCTGACATGGCTTTCTCAAAAATGACAATTCATATTACTGAATTATCATCAAAATTCAAGGATATGCCGTATGCCAAACATGATGGTGGTTTGCACATCATTCACAGAGAAGTCTTTTTGGGGAGTATAAAGCAACATTGGGGAAACTGTCAATGACCAATGATCATTGATATCATAAGCCATTGAAAACCCTAGTGATGTCATTGCAATACCGGATATTGTCTGCAACTTTCCGGGTCTGAAAATCAACAATCTGCGTGTCGCTATGGTATATCTGGTACCAACGATGGATGCGATTGGAGAGAATCTAACATCACCCCATTGAAACATTCCCATCAAGGTAAGTGCGAGATAATTGACTGTCTCTGTTTCTGCCCCAAACATTCTATCATACGAAAGATCTATCATGAATGAAGAAGACATGGCAGTTGCATTGAGCGTGAGCATATTTGGTATGCCCGCAACAGGATTGATAGAATCAGTCGGATAGCCAAATCGCGTAAATTGTACCCCCAGATCGAGCCAATCGGATGCCGAATATTGATATCCAATTCTCGCATTCCAACCCTGCGGTCCCGGCTGATCACCAACTCTTCTTGCAATATCAATTCCTGCCAAGAATCCACCTATATGTGAGGCTTCAGTCCCTATCGACATAATTCCCTGACTTCCACTCAGATTCACCCCATTCTGCACTTGCCGATTCCGCAACATAATGCCTGAACTAAGTGTCCAAGGTGCTGATTCCTCCAATGCATCTGCTAGCCATAATGAATCTTCCAAATCCAGCGAATCATCAAGCATTACATCCAGTGAATCGTCAAGCATTACATCCAGCGAATCATCAAGCATTACATCCAGTGAATCATCGATGATTTCAATTTCAAACATATCATCTGGATCACTGGGTAGATCTTGTGCATTGGCAGATATACATATAAAAACACTCCCCATCAAAGAGATGAGGAGTGTTTTCAGACTTGATGAATGCATCAAACTCATGGTTTGCCGGCTCTTTTCAATTCACGCAGTTGACGACGTCCCTCGCGGATTGACTCTTTGCCTGCTTTGATTTGTTCTTTGGCTGAGCGAACCTGATTTCTCATTTGTTGCATTTGAGCTTTTGCTTGCTCTTTGGTCATTTGACCCGATTTAACTTGCTCACGTAATTGGCGAGCTTGTTCTTTGGCATCTTTTACTACTGTGACGCCTGCTTTGACTTGTTCTTTACCGGCATTCATTCTCTCTCTGATTTGATCTTTATCTTGAGCAATAGCAGAGAAAGTGAAACCTAGCGCAAGAAATAATGCCATGATGAATGTACGCATGACCGAACTCCGATATAATTGTGTAACATAATTGAGATCTCTGTGCATTCAGACATATCACTATGCATGAGGGTTTAATCCATACTCACTTTTTTTACGAGTTGTTTGGAAGTGAGGAATGTATATATCCAAGATTCAAGTCCCAGAGCCATGAATGCGAGAAGAATACCGGCAATCACATCCACCACATAATGATAACGGAGATAGATTGTTGAAAATATCAGACTACAGCCCATGATCAAGAATATCCAGCGCAATGTGGAGCGAAATCGGAATGCGAGAATCATATTCATGAGTGTCATCATGGTATGTCCACTCGGCATGCAATTCCTATGCATTTGTAAAGCAGGTGCAATGGCCTTATCACGGAATCCATCACCTGTATCAATGATATTTCGGATGATGTCTGTGACCCATACACCGGGTAAATCTGTTGAGATTGATGCATAGTCATGAACCGAGAATCGAGGACCAATTGCAGGCATGAAAAAATATGCCAGGTATGAGAGTAGAAAACCAAAAACGATGGTTCTCGTGACTCTTTCCGCTTCTTCATATAATCCACGCATATTCAATTCAATTGATTGTGCGAAGGCATGAAAATAGAATAATACATAAGCAATCTGCAAGAATTCAGTCAATGCAGGAAATGCGAACTGTTGTAACCATTCAGTTGGATTCATGCCAAAAAGTGCTTTGTCCCAAGACACTAGAACCGGATCATAATCATGTGGATTCAATACACTGATATAGACAAATACCTGCATGAAAATCACATAGATAATCGGCAAATGATAATATCTGTGAATATTCAAAAAAATTGAACCTGCTCTATACTTACTCAATGTTGCTATGCTGATGATGGTAATTGCAATGAATACATTTTGCAATAGAAGTATACCGATATTCGGAATTGAAGTAAAGAACAAACCTTGTATCACGGTATAGATGATGAGCATTCCAAGAAAATACCAATCGGCACCAAGTAATACATCTCGCAATGAGAAATGCATAAAGGGTTGGGATTTCATTGATTATTCATCCCTTCTTTTGTAGAAAAACACTTGGCTAATGCCATAAACTGATTAGGTATCAATTCTTCTGCTCTTTTACTCATCAAAGCTTGTATTTCCATTGATAATGCATCATGATGATTGGAAAGGTATTGACTCAATGCATTGGAAAGAATCTTTCTTCTTTGTCCAAAAGCCATGCGCACCAATGGATGCACCAATGTATATTCTTGCATCGAGATGGACCTTTTCGTAAAATCAAAAACAACAACTGCGGAATCCACCGATGGCCTCGGAGTAAAACATCCGGATGGCACTTTGAGTGCAATGCGAGGTTCTGAAACAAATCGTGCCGCTATACTCAGAATGCCATATTCTTTTGTGCGAGGCTTTGCGCAAATGCGTTCAGCAACTTCTTTTTGCATCATGATGACGGCTCTTTCCAATACATCGGCTTGTTCGAATAGTCGAAATAAGATATCCGATGTAATATAATATGGAATATTACCCGCTACTTTTAATGTCGGAATATCTACTCCATCTTCATTCTTCACATAGTTCTGAGCATATTCACGAAGTTTGAATTTCAAGAAATCACCATATTCCACACTGAAATGTTCATTGGAATCAAAAATGTCATGCAGAGTTTCTATTGCTCTTTCATCGAGTTCTATTGCATGAACATTCGCTTTGGACTTCAATAAAAATCCGGTGAGGTCGCCACAGCCCGGACCAATCTCAAGAATTGTATCACCTTCTGTTGCATCCATCAAGGTAGCTATCTGCTGTGCTTTATGTTTATCCGTCAGAAAGTTCTGTCCGAGTGATCGTTTGGCTTGAATTCTACCGGATTCATGTTTGGGCTGTTGATATTTCATAATGCAGCGCCGGAAACAATATCATCGCCATGACCATTCTGCAGGAAAGATTGATAACCGGCTTTCAATTCGCTCACAATTTTTTCCATTGATGATGAAATGACTTTTGTATCTCCAATAGTTGACATGAAATTTGTATCTCCACTCCAACGCGGAACGATGTGAACATGCAGATGTCCCGGAACACCTGCTCCACCGGCTTCTCCAAGATTCATACCAATATTGAAACCATGCGGAGAATAGACTGCATATATGACAGCATGCATTGTGCGGGTCATTTGCATGAGATCTAGATACTCCTCATCTGTCAACAATAAAGTATCCGGACAATGTCTTTTCGGGGAAAGCAAAATATGTCCCGCATTATATGGATAGCGATTCATGATCACAATCGTATGCGCAGATTCCGCAATCACGAGTGGATCATTGGATTCGGGAGTTGAGGCGGAACATAAAAAACAATCTTGATTCTTTTCGGAATCACCAAAAGAATCAATATACGTCGAGCGCCAGGGTGACCATAATTGTTTCATCAAAAACCCCTCCAGGATTTCATTGCCGTACATTGTCTGCCGAATGTATTCTTGATCAATATCGAAGTTTCAAAAGCAGAAGTGATATCAATTGTTTTGGGAATCTCTATTGCACAACGTTTTACAAGTCCTGAAGAAGTGGAAACAAGTGCTATGTCCTTCGGAGAAATTTTTTCCATAGTGGACTTCCCCGATTGCTTGAATTCAATATTGACCGAGCATCCGTCTTTTGGTAAATAATCGGTGTATTCGAGAATCAAAAGTAATTCATCTGAATCAGCATTTCTGAAGAATTCAGCACCTTTGAATTCGGGCTGATCTTCAAGAGATAATTTTTGAATTTCACTGCTGTTTTTTAGGTGTTCTTCATGCACTGAGGACAATTTGATTGTTTGTGAAATTCTCTGTCTTCCCGGCTGAGAACGAAACCAAGGCAATTCATTGATGGTTTGACTACTCGCACTCACAATGCCATCCCCACCTTCAAACAAAGATTCAACACCCATTCCGAGCAATCCCATGATGCGTCTGAATAATTCTTTAGCTCCTGACTTATTCAATACCGACAAATCCTTCATGATATCAACATCACCAATCACACTGATATATTCCACATCAAGAGGATGTTCTCGATTTCCGGATTTTTCAATGAACCAACCCCCGTCTTGGGCACGGCGAAGATCGCGAACTGCCGGAGAATCAAAAGGGACATCATCTTCTGCTTTGCGAATCAATTCAGAAGCTTGTTCAACGATGGGTTTGAGAAAACTTTCCTTTCCATCCTGCAAAGATTTATTGACAGCGGTTTTCCAATTGTACACCTTGGCAAAAGCGGATCCCTGATGTGGTGAGCCAATAGTGATCAATCTTTGCACATGATGATTGTTGACATGTTTTGTAAGATAATGTCGACCGGTCAATCCGCCCATGCTATATCCAATGAGAATCACTTTTTCGGCACCTGTTTTCTCCCTCACAAATGCAATGCATTGCTCCAATTCTTTGGTCCATCCTTCAACTGAATCGGTGGGATTACTGAATTGTACGGTGAAAAAATCCATGGTTGAAGAAGAACCTTTTTGATCAAGATAGATTCCCTTTTTTGAGTGTTTCAAAATACCGGCATGTTTCAAACCAAGATCTTTCTCATAGAATTTGATGGCATGTTTATCCCAAACACTTGCTTTTTGACCCAATCCATGTAATAAGAGAATTGGATATGGAATTTGCAGTAACTTGGATGGCTTGGTTTCCACATAGATAGGAATATATTCAGGCACACTAAGTTTTGTGCTTGTGCATCCCCCGATGAAGAGGATGAAAATGAGCATAACAAATGACTGCATGAAAGGTTTGTCCTTAATCGGATAGTTCTAATCGTCCAAATTTACCATTTCACCATGATACATAGAGTATCATGAGAATTCATCTTTCTGATGTATATTCGCGGAAGTGAACTTCAATACATGATTTTGGAAGAGGGTACATTCAGCAAGCATACCACATACGGCATATTCAAAGGCAAAGATCCTCATGATGATGATCAAGCAGTCATGCAGGAACATTCACCGTCTTTGGCAAATCGCGTTCTTGTGCTTAATCAAAGTTATGAGCCCATAAGTGTTTGCAGTGCCAAAAAGGCATTCCTCCTGGTTTATCTGCTGAAAGCGGATCTTGTGGCAGAACGAGAAGACAGAGTATTGCGATCAGTCAATGCGACTTATCCATATCCAAGTGTGATTCGCCTTTCTTCATATATCCGTGTGAAGTTCAAGAATATCGAGTTATCAAGGAGAAATATTCTTCGTAGAGACAATAATCAATGTCAATACTGCGGTAAAATCTCTTCCCCACTCACATTGGATCATATCATACCTCGCTCTCGGGGTGGCATGGACACTTGGGATAATTTAGTGACGGCCTGCGTTCGATGTAATAATCGCAAAGGAAATCAAACTCCTGAAGAAGCAGGCATGAAACTTGCAAAGCAACCCCGCAAACCACATCATGTTATTTTTCTCAAAAATTTCATGGGCAAGGTGGATGAGGCATGGAAACCGTATCTTTTCCTTGATTGATTCCTGATAATACCTAAATCATGCTAATTTCTCTCTATGTTTTGAGACTCCATTTCGGTCCATTTCTTTTTGGGACTTTGACCGTGATGTTTCTTTTTCTGCTTCAATTCTTGATGAATAATCTTGACAAATTGATAGGAAAAGGACTCGATAATGCCATTATTCTGCAAGTGATCATGCTGAGTTTATCTTGGATGATCGTGCTTGCCATTCCTATGGGCGTGCTCTTCTCCACTTTGATGGCCTTCGGAAGCATGTCCGGCGCACATGAAACCACTATTATCAAATCAGGCGGAAGAAGTTTATATCGCATGATGTTTCCACTCATCATTATCGGTGCAGGATTATTCTATGGTGTATATTGGTTCAATGATTCCATACTTCCTGAATCAAATCATAGATTTAAGATCTTGATGCAGGACATTCAACGTAAGAAGCCGACTTTTGCGATTGAATCAGGTCGATTTGTTTCTCAATTGGAAGGATATACCATCCTCTCAAGAAAGGTTGATACGCTCACTGGGGCATTATATGGGGTTACGATTTATGATAATGGCTATACAAATAGAACAAATGTATTGTCCGCCGATACAGGATCTATCAAATTCTCTTCTGATTATTCCAGAGTTATTGTCACGCTTCGCAATGGTGAAGTACATCAATTACAAAAGCAAAAAAGAACTGATTTCCGACTTATGCGATTTACCAAGCATGTGATTTCCATTGCGGCCCGCGATTTCCTTTTTCAGCAATCAGACGTGAATCCAGGATCGAGGGGTGATCGCGAAATGTCGATTGCGGACATGAGATCCATCGTTCAAGAAGCAGATATTTCTCTGAATGTCACCCAAAACAGAATTGACACTTTATTGAATGAGCATTATGGTGAAGTGGTTCAGGCAAGATTGCCGGGTGATTCTGCTGATGCGACAATGACACCGCTTCGTGAAAGAGTATTGACAGAACAAGAGATTCATAAGCGAGTGCTCAATAGATTATCGGTTTTGCGTTCCCCATTGGAATCTGATTTGTTTCAGGCAAATGAACAACAAAAAAAGAAAAAAGCATATTTGGTTGAGATTTATAAAAAATATTCCATTCCTGCTGCATGTCTTGTATTTGTTTTTATTGGATGCCCCCTCGGCGTGCTCAGTAAGAGAGGAAATTTCGGAATTAGCGCTGCAATAAGTCTGCTATTTTATGTGATTTTTTGGGCATGTTTGATTGGTGGAGAAAAATTGGCTGATAGAGATTTGATTTCAGCAGAAATAGGAGGATGGTTCGGGATATATGTGACCGGGGCAATAGGACTTGCTTTGACCTTCATCATGAACAATGAATTATCCATTAAAGATCTTTGGCAGAAGGTCAGAGGGAGATGATCAATCTTCGGGTCTGATGTCTTTTATGGACAATTGCGGGGCATTTGACCCATTATGGGCATTCTCTTCCAAATTGAAACAAATGGAAAAAGGTTTGCCATTCGTACAGTATTTCAGTTTATGTGCAAGATTGAATCCAATCGCATCAATCACAAAATTGGATTGTACGGTGCGTAATTTCAAGTGATTCCCGCCGATGATTTTCACGCCATTTGCTGAACGAACATTTTTGGCATAAAACATTGGTTTGGAATTCGCATAGCCAAATGGGGCAAATCTGCGTAATACTTCCAAAAATCTTGGTGAGAGTTCACTCAATTGTAATTCAGAATCCACGACGATTTCAGGAATAAGCATTTCAGGAGTGATTTCACGATGAGCGATTTCATCAATGGATTCACGTAATTGGAGGATATCCTCTTCACGCAATGTGACTCCTGCTGCATGTTTATGTCCACCAAATTCCAAAAGCAAGTGCTCGCATTCTTTCAAAGCATTATGAATATCGAAATTACGAATACTTCTTGCGGAACCTTTCGCATGTTTATCCAAAGATGTCAGAAGAATCGTAGGCAGATGAAATCGTTCTACAAGTCTTGAGGCTACGATTCCAATAACCCCGGCATGCCAACCGGGTTTATAGACAACAAGTGATCTACGCTCTTTTTCCTTGAGCAATCGTTCAGCCTCCTTACTTGCTTGATCAAATGTAAATTCATCAAGCTGTCTTCGACGACGATTATCACTTTCAAGAACTTGTGCTATCGAAAATGCTGTGTATTCATCATCAGCTATCATCATATCAACCGCTCTACCTGCATCTCCTAATCTACCGGCAGCATTGATTCTCGGCGCAATGCCAAAAATGATATTTGATGTCGTCAAACTACCCGGACGCATATCTGCACAGTCGAGCAAACCTTGAAAACCGGGTCTGGTATTATTGTTCAATCGTTCAAGTCCATAATGGACGAGAACGCGATTTTCACCTGTCAATGCCACAATATCTGCGGCAGAAGAAATAGCGACAAAATCCAAATAGGAAAATGGCAAATCAGGTTTATTGAGTGCGGAACAAACTCCTTGAACCAATTTGAATGCCACACCACAGGCGGATAAATGCTTGAAAGGATAAGTACAATCAGGTTTGAGTGGATCAAGAATTGCAAAAGCATCAGGCAATGCTTCAGCAGGCTCATGATGATCACATATAATAGTGTCTATACCAAGGGAGTTGGCATACTCGACAGGTTCTACTGAGGTAATTCCACAATCAACGGTGATTAGTAATGTTGCCCCGGCTTCTCTTGCCTTTTGAATACTATGATGTGATAGACCATATCCTTCCCCTTGTCTATCCGGCACAAAATACTGCACATCTCCCCCTATCTCTCTCAGGAAGAGGAGCATCATTGCTGTACTTGCGGTTCCATCAACATCATAATCGCCATGTACCCAAATGGTTTCTCCATTTGCAATGGCTTTGCGTACACGCTCCGTTGCCTTGTCCATGCCATCCATTAAAAAAGGATCATGGATTTCTTCAAGTGCGGGAGTGAGAAATCGCTCAGCTTCATGTCCATCAATAAGACCTCGAGTCGTTAAGACTTTAGCGAGACTTATCGGTACATTGAGCGTGTCAGCAAGTGTTTTAGCGGAACCATCATCAGCATGTTCTCTGATAATCCAACGATATTCCAAAAAAAAGTAACTATTGTTTAGAAAAACTGAGCCTAAAATACATAAATTCCCCAATGTTGCAAGAAATATTGTGTAAATAAATTGACAGATTTGTGTAAACAACCTGACACTTTTCAGCTGTATTCATGAAGAAAAAACGAGTTGATACCGGAAAGAAGGCGAAAATCAAGCAAAGAAAGTCATATACTCAGGAAGATACATGGCTTGAGGAATTTGCCGTCCGTTCGGTCACCGGAAATGTACAATCAAAAAAAGATGAAACTCGTACCATGATAAAATTGGGCGAGGCACCCAAGGAAATGAATGTACAGTTTGGACGAGTCATGGCGGTTGGTGGCAGAACTTGGTATGTGCAGTCTGAAGAAGAAGTTATAGAATGTTTGCCTGCCGGAACCGTATATGCATTGCATGAGGACACTTCCCTTTTGGCAGTTGGTGATATGGTTGGTTTTGAGCGCATTGATGATGATACGGGTATAGTAAAGGGAAGTATTATTCAAGTTGAGAAGCGCTTTTCACATTTATCAAGAAAAGGCATTGGGAAATATGCCGGTGAGCAAGTGATCATCAGCAATGTTGATGGTATTTTGATTGTGATGTCTGCAGCTGATCCATTTTACAATAAGCGGTTATTGGATAGATATCTGATTGCGGCAGAGCTTGGGAAACTCACACCTTCGATTTGCATCAATAAAATTGAATTGATGGATAAAGATTTGATTGCCGAGGATTTGGCAGTGTATTCCGATACACTGAATATCCCTATGTACTTCACGAGTGTAGCCGAAGGAATAGGCATTACAGAATTGGCAGCGGGCTTGAATAATCATTCAACTGTATTGTCAGGTCCATCAGGAGTTGGAAAATCGTCTCTTATCAATGCAATTTCCGGTGAAGAATTACAAAGAACCGGTGAAGTGAGTGAACGGACATGGAAAGGCAAGCATATTACTTCATCAGCTCGAATGTTTGCTTTGCCCGGAGGCGGATATCTTGCTGATACTCCCGGACTTCGTGAATTGGGTTTATGGGACATTCATCCGGATGATACTGCATTTTACTTTCATGATTTTGATCCATTTTATCCAAAATGCAAGTTCACTTCCTGTACACATAGGCATGAACCGGATTGTGCCGTAAAAAAAGCCGTGGAAGAAGAATTGATCGATCCGGAACGCTATGTCAGTTATCTGCAGATCGTAGAGAGTTTGGAAGAATAGTCAACACGATTTCGTACTTTTGCACTCCAAACCACGGAGAGATGCGAGAGTGGTTGAATCGGGCGGTCTCGAAAACCGTTATAGGAGCAATCCTATCGAGGGTTCGAATCCCTCTCTCTCCGCAACCTAGATAGAGACTGAATACTTGAGACCGATGATTACAATAGGTAATTATCGGTTTTTTTTGTTGGTAATGGTAGTGTTGGGTAGG